>Ga0351901_1004_pt1 | contig 104459 bp, 104 predicted proteins | sample BONcelHT113001D4_FD_206875 | JGI IMG/M metagenome (GOLD analysis project Ga0351901, IMG submission 206875) | Enriched cells from coal bed in the Powder River Basin, Montana, United States - BONCAT cells T11 rep1 HSBNCT.T11.300.1.D4 ...
CGTATGCGCAACTTGATATTAAACTCTGCGACATACAGCGGTGATGTAAAACACTCAGGAATGCTGACGTTGGAGGGGCAGGGCATGCAGTATCTGCAACCTGTGCAGGGAACTATTATGCGCTTCTTATACTCTATCTCAGCTTCCCTAAAGAGGTCAAGTTCATCTGGCGAGATCGAGTTGTAAAGGCCGCTTTGTGCATAATCCACGTTCTGAATAACCTGCTGCATGGAAGACATGCCCGAAAGTACTGTCGTTACCTCGGGATGGTTCCAAACCCATCGCAGTGCCCATTCAGGAAGGCTTCTCTGCACAGGAGCCTTTCTCCATATGTCTTTGATAGAAGGAATTTCCCTTGGTGAGCATACCGCCTCTTAGAGGCTCCATGACCACAATTCCTAAGTTCCTGTCCGCTGCATACCGAAGTCCCTCTGTTCCTGCTTGACTCTGCTCGTCCATGAAATTGTACTGGATCTGGCAGAATGTCCAGTGGTAGGCGTCTAAGGGTAGGCAGTATCAACGTAATTCACGCCGTGATCGATGGCATACCTGATCATCTGTGTAGCCTGTTTTTCATCGATATTCCCGTCTTTAGCAACGGGCAGGCGCATGCATCCGAAGCCAAGGATGGAAAGGTCGGATGCAACTTTATTGATTCTTCTATAGAGCATAATCTCATCCTGATGTTTCCTTAATCCTATTCCCGCTTATTGCCTTAAACATTTCCGATTCCTTAAATACGAATATATTCGCTGAACCCAAGCTTCTCGATTTCCCGGTCGATTCGCATCTCTTCCTCGGTTAAATCCGTCGAACCGAAGTCTTTTTAAGAATGATGATATTTATTGATCGAGGACAAAAAAGAAAAACCAATCGACAGCGAAAACCAAAATGAGAACAGCATCTACCGATAAGAAAACTTGCGGCTGCCGGGATTCGAACCCGGGTTACAGGCTTGGGAAGCCTATGTCATAACCACTGGACCACAGCCGCTCTATGCTCTATGCTGAAGATGATTCTGTTTCAATATATGAATCTTCCCGATAATCCACCACCCTTTTCTGTAACCTTTGGCGAGATAAATATGGGCAAAATAAAAGGTATATCGATACATTGTCACTAGCGGTCCCAAAGTGCACAATCCTGGCGGTCTGAAAGTGCACACCTCCACATCCTTGGCATCAAACCTCAAAGGCTGTGGCGATGTTGCCGGAAGGAGAGTTCCACATGTTAAGAGATCTTTACAGACAGGGATTGAGCATCAGCGAGATCGCCCGTCAAACGGGCTACAATCGCAGGACAGTGAGCAAATACGTGAACGCTAAAGTTCCTCCAGTATCCAGGAAGCCATCAGCAAAGCCAAGCAAGCTGGATTCCTACAAGGATTACATCATCCAACGCCTTAATAGCGGCCCTTTAACTGCCTGCCGAATCTATCGCGAGATCCAAGACAGAGGATTTACCGGAAAATATACAATTGTCAAGGATTTTGTTAGGAAGGTAAGACCACCATCTAGCGTCCCAGCAGTCTATCGATTCGAGACAAAGCCTGGCAAACAGGCTCAAGCGGACTGGGCTGAATGCGGTCGAATTGAGATCGATGGAAATATCCAGAAGCTCTATTGCTTTAATATGGTCCTGGGCTACTCGCGAATGATTTATGCCGAGTTCACCCTCTCTATCGATACCCCAACTCTAATTCAGTGTCATCTGAATGCGTTCAACTTCTTCGGAGGCTATCCGGAAGAGATTTTGTATGATAACATGAAGCAGATAGTAATAAAGAGAGCAATGAAATCTTCTGACTCAGAATGGAATACCCAGTTCGAGCAATTCTTCATGCATTATGGATTTGTGCCAAGGCTTCACAGACCCTATCGTCCTCAGACTAAGGGCAAGATCGAGAATACAGTTGGCTTTGTGAAACGTGACTTCTTTATGGGCAGCTCTTTTAGCTCTTTCTCAGACATCAATAACCAGCTCCTCAGTTGGCTAAGCCGGGTGAACAAGAGAGTACATGGGACTACCTAAATCAAATCAAAGCAGTCCGATTCTGAGGTTCAGCGATCCAGTTGTCGAATCTCGGCCTTTGTCTGTCTACGAGGAGTTCTGCGAGGGATTTAGCTATGAGTAGCCTGGCCTACGAAAGGCTTCATCACAATCTGAATGCCATGAAGCTTCCAACAATGGCTTCTATTCTCGATAACTATCTGGAAATAGCGGCAAAAGATGGCCTATCTACCATCGAGATCCTGGACTACCTGATGGACCAGGAGATCAAGAGCAGAAATGCCCATGATCTCTCAGTCAGGACAAGAGTGGCCGGTTTTAAGGTCAAAAAGACTTTCGAAGATTTTAAGATCGATTTCCAGCCATCTCTGGACGGATCTGTGATCAACGACCTCAAGACTCTAAGATTCATCCGAAATGCCGAAAATGTAGTCCTTCTTGGGCCGCCCGGTGTTGGAAAGACTCATCTCGCCATTGCGTTGGGGATGACAGCTCTGGATGCTGGATTCAGGGTTCGGTTCTTCAACGCTTCAGACCTGATTGAGCGAATGATTAAGGCGAACCAGCAGGATAGTCTTGAAGAGATGATTAAGAGACTGGCGAGGTTTCAGCTTCTGATTGTGGACGAGATCGGATATCTCCCATTCAGCACTGAAGGTGCTCATGCATTCTTTCAATTGATATCCCAGAGGTATGAAACGAGGTCAATCGTCTTTACCTCAAACAAGTCTTACGGAGAGTGGGGCGAGATCTTTGGCGACCATGTGATTGCGTCTGCTGTTCTTGATAGGATTCTTCATCACTGTACTACCGTCAACATCAAAGGCGAGAGCTACAGGCTCAAGGAACGAAGAAAGCAGGGAATACTCCCGCATAACTGTTGAGATATTGAGTTAATGAAACCAGAAGGAGGCAGGTATTTATAGACCTGAGCACTTTCATTCCGCTGGATCTGTGCACTTTTTGACCGGCGTTGACAGTCAACAGCGGCAGGCACAAAGTGCAGAGGATAGTCCTGACAGAAAATGCCCTGGCAATAATTGATAGAAAAGGCCGATGGTACGGCCAACCTTAACAGAAATGGTTAATTCTCTTTAGCTATCTCTCCGTCCGCAGGTCCTCCAGCGCTTTCTCCACCCGGCTTCGCCTCCCAACCAGTCGCGCTTCGCCCGCTGCAATCCGTTCCAGCCTATCCTTGATCATGCGCTCCGTCTCCAAAGGCGCTGGTCCGCCCGTATTGGCCCGCAGTGCAACATTGCTTTTCGGGTCCAGTGCCCTTTCCAGATCTTCTACAGAAAAGCCGCGCTCGCTGGCTCGATAGCCCGCTATCTTCAGGGAGATCTCGTCCAGCTCGGCCATGCCCGGCCTACTGCCAGACGCGGCAATCCGACCCACGATGCTGTGCGCCGTGCGAAAAGGCATGCCCGTGATGCGCACCAGGGAGTCGGCGATCTCAGTCGCCGTGGAAAAGCCCGCGCCCGAACTTTTCTCCAGCCGTTCCAGGTTGAACTTGAGAGAGGAGACACAGCCATCCAGGATGCGCACCGTGCTTCTCGCCCAGTCCATTCCCCGCCACATATGGGGCGTGACCTCCTGCAAATCTCGGTTGTAGCTCAAAGGAAGGCCCTTGCAAATTGAGAGCACAGCCATGAGGCTTCCCAAGACCGAGCCGGTTTTGCCGCGTGCCAGCTCCGCAGTGTCCGGATTTTTCTTCTGGGGCATGATGGAGCTGGTAGAGGCATAGAGGTTGTCCAGTTCCAGGTAGCCGAACTCAGAGGTAGACCACATTACCAGCTCCTCGGCCAGGCGGCTCTGGTTTACCATCAAAATAGAGAGGTTGGCCAGTACCTCCAGTATGAAATCACGAGTGGAAACTGCATCCATGCTGTTTTCCACAAGACCCTCAAAGCCCAGCAGCCGGCTGGTTCGATTCCGGTCGATCTTAAAGCCGGTGGAGGCAAAGGCCGCCGCGCCCAGAGGGCTCTGGTTTACCCGTGAGTAGGCGCCCTCCAGCCGGTTAAGATCCCGCCCGGCAGCATCAGCATGGGCCAGGAGATGATGGGCTAGAGTAGTGGGCTGAGCGTGCTGGGTGTGGGTAAATCCGGGGATGATGGTCTCGGTATGCTTTTCCGCCAGCCTGACCAACGTGGCGATCAACGAAAGTTGCTCCCGCATCAAATCCAGCATCTCGTCCCGCAAGGCCAGTCGGATGCAGGTGGCAACCTCGTCATTCCTGGAGCGGCCGGTATGCATCCTGCCTCCTTCCGGGCCGACCTCTCCCAGGATATGCGCCTCAATGGCCTCATGCACATCCTCACCTGCGCCCAGCGACTGCGAGCCCGCTTGCATCAGGTCATCGAGGGCAGCCATGATCTTCGAGCAGACCTCGCTTGAGATCAGGCCCTGCTCCTTGAGCATAACCAGATGGGCTTTATCCACCAGCAGATCGGCTTCGAAGATGCGCTCATCTGCCTTTCGGCTGGAAAGGTAGTCCAAAACATCCTGCCGGCTCTCCCCCAGACGTTGATCGCGAAACATATCAGCTCATTTATGTTGTGTAGTTGGCGTTTACATTCACATACTCGTGGGTCAAATCGCAGCCAAAGCCACGTGCGCTGGCATTACCAAGGGCGAGGTCAATATTGATGGTAATAGTATCCCCTTTCATAATCTCTTTAGCCTGGTCCAAAACACCATCCACAATGCGGCCCTTTTCTACTAGAGAGACCTTGAGGCTTCTTCCCTCCGGGCTTATTCCTTCCAGGCCCAGTGTAATCTTTGTTGGATCCATCTCTGCGCCTGAGTATCCCACAGCACAGATGATGCGGCCCCAGTTGGGATCGGCGCCATAAACTGCCGTTTTAACCAGGCTGCTTCTGGCCACGGCCTTGGCAGCCAGGCGGGCGTCCTCCTCATTGAGAGCACCGCTGACTACAGTCTCAAAGTACTTGCTGGCGCCCTCGCCATCCCTGGCCATCATGCGCGCCAGCTCCATGCAGATGTACCGCAGAGCTTCACGAAAATCCGTCTCCCCCCGGCCTTTGGCCTTTCCTGTGGACGTGAGAAGCACAGTGTCGTTGGTGCTGGTGTCCCCGTCCACGGTGAGCATATTGAAGCTGTCTTTCACAGCATCGGCCAGACAATCGTGCAGCGTTTGCGCAGGAAAATCCGCGTCTGTGTAAAGGAAGCAAAGCATTGTGGCCACATTGGGCTCGATCATTCCCGCGCCCTTGACGATGCCGGCCACGCGCAGACCTTCATGCTCCACAGCGATCTCTTTTACGCGAGTGTCCGTGGTCATGATGGCCCGCTCCGCTTCCGTGCTCGCCTCGCCAACGCTACGCAGCCTCACTTTAGCCTGCTCGAAAAGGCTCTCGATTTTTGGCAAATCCATATAGCGGCCGATAACTCCGGTCGAGGCTACGGCGATCTTCTTTTCATCAGTTCCCAGAAAACCGGCCAAAAGTCGGGCCATGGCCCTTGCGTCCTCCAAGCCCCGCGGGCCGGTGTAAGCATTGGCGCAGCCGCTGTTAGCGATGACGCCATCCAGATGGCCGCCGGCTGCGAGGTGCTCAGCGGTGACGTCCAGCGGCGCAGCTCTTACCTTGTTGGTGGTGAACATGCCTGCCGCTGCTCCGGAAGCGGCGATCAGTGCCAGGCCGTATTTTCCCTGGCGCACTCCACAAGCTCGCACGCCAGGAACGGCACAGATGCCTCCTTCAATCCTCTGCATGCTGCATCCCCAGGCCGGATATGATGTCACCCCTGGTCACTATGCCTACCAGCCGTCCGTCCTCTACGACCGGCAGTCGGTTGATGCGGTGGCGGGTCATGATGCTTGCAGCCTCCTCCACGGAATCATCCGGTCCCACCTCGTGCAGATTCAGGCTCATGATATTGCCCACCTTCTTCTTGGGAATCTCCTCCAGGCTGGCATGCATCCTTTCCCACTTCACCAGATCACGGAATGGAATCTCGAAGACCTCGAAAGGGCTGGGAAGCCAGAGACCGCCTTCCTTCTCTTCCACAGATAAAAGGCGCAAGAGGTCCGATTCTGATACAACCCCCACCAGCTTCTCTCCATCCAGGACCGGCATGCCGCTGATCTTATTCTCGCGCAGGAGGCGGGCCGCCTCGCTTACAAGAGCCTCTGCCTGGACTGTGACAGGCTTGACGTTCATAACATCTCTGACTTTCATTTATTTCCACCTATTTTCACATATTAATTCAGGGCGCCATGCCTGCGAACCACAGGCCCGCCTTCTCATCGAAACCTGCCATGAGGTTCATGTTCTGAATGGCCTGGCCGGACGCTCCCTTAACCAGGTTATCTATGGCTGATATGACCACCAGTCGATCGCTATCCTTCTCCGGCTCAAAGCTTATGTCGCAGAAGTTGGAGCCTCGCACCGAGGACAGCTTGGGAATGCCGTCTGACATGCGAACAAAGGGGGCGTTCTTGTAAAACTCCCGATAGATCGAAGCCACCTGGTTCTTATCCTGCAGCGTATCCTCGGCTCCCTTGCGAGCGAAAACATGCGCTGTGGTGAGAATGCCCCGCACGGAGGGGATGACATGGGGAGTGAAGTTCACCTTTATGCCTGGCGAGAGGCGGGAGAGCTCCTGCTTGATCTCCGGGACGTGCCGGTGCGTTGTGAGCTTGTAGGGGATGACATTTTGCGACATATTGGGATAGTGGCTGGTCTCCGTGGGCTCCACACCTGCGCCGGAGATGCCCGACTTGGAATCATAGACCACACGCTCCACCAGACCGGCTTTGGCCAGCGGGGCCACGGCAAGTGTAGCTCCCGTGGGATAGCAGCCGGGATTGCCCACCAGCTTGGCTCGCGCCACTTCGGGATGTAGCTCAGTCAGGCCGAAGACCGCCTCACGGGGAGCTCGGTGCACCGTGCCATAAGTCTTCTCGAAGACATCAGTCGGCAGGCGGTAGTCGGAAGACAGGTCGATGACCCGCGTGCCGGAGTCTAATAGCTCGGGCACCCAGTCCATAGCTGTGCCATGGGGAACGGCGGTAAATACAATATCGCAGCGCTCGGCAGCCTCTTTGGCATTGAGCGCCTCAAAGTTGAGAGAATAAATGCTCTTTAAATGAGGATGAACGGTTGTTACGCTCTTTCCCGCCAGCTTTCTGGAGGTGACGGCAACTACCTTGACATCGGGATGATTTGCAAGGAGGCGCAAGAGCTCCCCACCGGTGTAGCCCGAACCACCGACAATTCCTACATCTATCATAAAATCCCTCACGAGCTAATGATATAAATTCGCCACGCCCTAGCGGCAAAAGGAGGCGGAAAGCTCTGAGAGGCCACGTGCGGCATCCTCAATCCTCTCCCTTCCTTCCAGGGCGGCCAGCCAGCTCTCTGGGATCCAGGAGGAGCCAGAGGAAGCGCCGAAGAGGGAGCCGGCGATGGAGGCAATGGAGTCGGTATCGCCCCCGCCGCTGGCGGCCATGATGAGCGCCTCCTGCGGTTCAAACCTCAGGAAGCAGTAGAACGCGGCGGGAACGGTCTCCGAGGCTAGTGGTGAGTTTCTGATCATACCCAGGGCGTCCTCAGGCTGAAGGTCCAGGAGTGTGCCGACCCAGAGAAGCCTTTCCGCAAAATAAGCATCCAGGCGGCTGGCCTGGGAGACGGCGCACCTCAAGATCATCTCCTTGGAAAAGCCGTTCAAGGAGAGAGCAACACCTACAGCAACGGCCACGGCTGCGGCCCGTGCGGCAGTAGAGGTATGGGTGGGCAGGCTCTGCAGATCGGCATAGCTCTTCACGATGTTCAAATCGAAGTTGTAGAGAAGGCCGATGGGCGCCGCCCGCATGGCTGAGCCGCATGTGGGAATGGCCAGGCCCGACTGCTGCCACGCTGTTCCAGCGATCATGTTCTCGACGGCGCAGCGTGTGGCAAAGCCCACCCCACTGTTGAGCCTCTCGTCGAGCGTCCAGGCAGCCCCCCAGGCGGCGAGCTTTTCAGCAAATCGGTCTGCGGAAAAGCCGGAGGCCTCAATGAGCGACTCGGCTAAAAGCAGCGTCTCCTCAGTGTCATCGGTGAACTGGCCGGCAGAAAGGCCGCTGTGAAAGTGGCCCTCGGGAGCCTGCATCATCTCACGAACCTGGCCGAATTTAGAACTGATCTCACGGGCAGTGTAGCCCTCCGTAGGCATGCCCAGGGCATCGCCTACAGCCACGCCCAAGAGACAGCCTCGGAAACGGTCCAATAGATCCATGGGCTGAAATGATTATGGCATGGGACTAATAACCATCGGAATAGCACTTCCTGGAACCGGCCAAAGGATTATTGCTGCTCAATCCCCACTAAGACTCTCGTGGACTCTCACCTCAATTCTCACCTTAAGGCCTGGGATAAAGACTACGCCAGCCGCGGCCGCCTCTGGGGGGGCGCCGTTATGGATTTGCCCCATCTGCCTGCGGGCTCGGCTGTCCTGGAGCTGGGCTGCGGCGACGGCAAAACTCTGTCGGCCATGCCCGGCGACTGGAAAATTGTCGCCCTGGACATCTCCCGCCAGGCCCTTCAATTTAGTCGCAGGCTGCTTCCTGATGTCGAACTTGTCTTGGCCGATGCCTGCCGCCTGCCCCTGCAAAGTGCCAGCTTCGATGCAGTCTTCGCTTTCCATGTGGCCGGGCACCTGCTTGCAGAGGGCCGCAGAGCCCTTGCCCGTGAGGCGGCGCGCGTGCTCGTGCGCGGGGGAAAGCTCTTTTTCCGGGATTTCGGGACGGATGACATGCGGGCGGGCCTGGGCGAGGAAGTGGAGTCCGGGACATTTCGGAGGGGCACGGGCATCCTCACCCGCTACTTTACCGAAAGCGAGGTGGGGGGCATCTTTTGCGAGCTTGAGCTGGCCACTATCAGCACGCATCGCTGGAAGCTGCGCGTAAAAGGTCAGGATTTGCAGCGCTCTGAGGTAGAGGCGGTATTCATCAAGAGCTAATTGTAGTGATAATAAATCATAGATTTTCTAATTAATGCAAACATGCAGCCAATGAATCTACATGAATTAATCAGATTATGTATCTCTTTTTATTATCTTTGAAATTGCCTCAAGTATATAGAATACCATAAGGTTTATATCTTTCTTCGTATAAATCGTCGATTGCCGTTAGGAGCGGCAAATTAGGTGCTGAAGCCTCTCGCAAATAGTGTTCTTCTCAGCACCGATGTGTTAGGTGGTTTGATGAAACGAGAACATAATTTAGCGGGAGCCAGGCAAGTTAATGCAGATCCTCCCGGAATTGTTGTAAGAAATGATTTTTTTTGCCATGGCTATGACGGGCCACAGTCTTACATAGGCATAAAAGTTTAGAGGTGATAATAAGATGTCTGGTTTTATGATGGTTGGGTGCATACTTTCCGATGAACTCCTGGGCCTCACAGAATACTACGATGCCGTTCTTAGCAGAAGCGGGCTAGTAAAAAAAGAGAGCGAGTTTCGGACCAATAAACTCAGCATGATATTAGATTTTATCAGAACTATTTGCATTCCAGAAAATCCTAAAAAAGAATTAACATCGGCTATCATCGAAGCGTGGCGGCTCCAGGTTCCGGAGAGGTCCTTAATACAAAGAGAGGAAGAGCTGAGAAAAGTTATGGACAGTATATGTAGCATAAAAAACTTGGCAAAATGGATAGAAAGGCGCAAAGATCCAATTAACGGATCACAACTGAATTTTAGAGTCTTATCGGATCTTCCAATAGCACCATCCGACTTTCGATCTGAAGACGTTCCTAAGATTTATGATCTGCTCAGCCAAATCATGGATTATTGCATATCCATAACCGAGAGCAATCTGTGCCTCAGCCCGGAGGCCAGCCCATCCTAATCTCAAATATTTTGGCGCCTGCAAGCCCGGAAGAAGTCTCGATCGCCCAAGCATTGCACCCGCCCTGATATACAACACAATTTTTCTCGTTTTGCCAGCACTAAGCCTGTACGTGAAAGGGAAGTACCGCATCCGAGGTGGTGGCAGTCTTCCTCAAGAGCTGATGTCCGGGAACTGGAATTGATCGGGCATGAAGTTGGTGGCATCGGCCTTGTAGAGGTCCAGCTCCAGGATGGTGTACTCTATTTCTTCTCCTACGTCCTTTGTCTCGAAGAGCATGGGGGTGTTGTAGCGATAATAGCCGTATACATTGTCAAACTTCCCTTCCCCTGCATTCCAACCGTCTCCGATGGTAAAGTAAAGGCCGTATTCGCCATCCTCAATGCCGCTTACCTCTAGAGCATCCTTGGCACGCAGGTAGACAGCCAGCTTGGGCTTCACCTTCTTATCAGTAAGCACTGCCACGGTGTCCATGGTCCAGTTGTTGTAGATAACCAGCAGGCCATATCCGTCCCGGTGCATGTCGCGGATGTAGGTGCCGGTCTCGGGGCGGTCGGCGAGCTGAGCCTGCGTACTTGAAACGCCAAATAATAATATAAGAATTATGAGACACATTGTTTTTTGGCGCATGAAATCCCTTCTTCAGCCGTTGATATACTTCCTGGTATTTATCTCTTTGATCACTTCCTCCGGCGGGGTTCACTCCATCCTGCCCATCCTAACCTCAAATTTTTTAAAATCATCCACTTCATGCAAGAGTGTGCCTATAATATATTTCGATAAGGTATTTAACCTTAAAGTGTGGTATTATACCTATGGTAGAAGAAAGCTATAGAGAATTTATGTGTAAGCTTGTATACCCCGGATGCGAATTTGCTGTACGCGCGAAGACTGATGATGAGGTCATTGAGCTTGCGCGTATGCATCGGGAAATGGCTCACGGAGTGAAGGAGACATCGCCAGATGTGGAAAAGAAAATCAAGGAACATATCAAGGTAGTGCCGATCAAACCAGGAGATTCAAGGGTAGCAAAGAAAAAGTCTCTCCTAGATACTTGCTTCTAGGCCTTAATTAACTCTTTTTCAGGTTCGGGCGACCGCAGAGGCTCCTATCTGCTTTTGCCTTGATAAATAGCTCTTGTTCGGGAATGTTCTGCAATTGCAGGGGTCCAATTGGCTGCTTGCTCGAAATGCCGCCCCGATTATCAGCTACCACAGGCCCAGCCCGAGGCCTACTCAATCGCGCCTGGGCTCACACGCGGGCGCACGGGCGCAGGCAGAGGCGCATGTCCTGCCAGGCGACCGCCCCCGCGAGCCGCAAGATTTTTACTTATCTCGAAAAGCATAGATAGATAAGCAAATAGAGGGATTTTCTCAAAGGAAGGTTCCAAGCTATGTCCAACACAGAGAAGTTTCTAAAAGAGGCATTCGCTGGCGAGTCGCAGGCCAATCGCAAGTACAGCGCTTTTGCAGCCAAGGCGGATAAGGAAGGATTTGCCCAGGCGGCCAAGCTCTTTCGGGCAGCGGCTGCAGCAGAAGAGGTTCATGCCGTAAATCATCTGCGAGTCTTAAAAGGCATCAAGTCCACCAAAGAGAACATGCAGGCGGCCATATCCGGAGAGGATGAGGAATGGGAAGCGATGTATCCGGAGATGATTGAGACTGCCAGGGCAGAAGGCAATAAGGCGGCAGAGACATCATTCCACTATGCTAATGAGGTGGAGAAGATTCATTCCAAGCTCTACAGGAAGCTCTTGGACAACTTGAGCCCCAGCCAGGAGACCTTCCCCTACTACGTCTGCCCCTACTGCGGCAATACCGTTGAACGAGAAGCTCCCGGTGTCTGTCCCATCTGCGGGTGTGAAGGGAAGCTCTTCATGAGGATGGATTAATCTTCTATTTTTGAGAGGATACAGATAGGCCTGTCTCCTCCCGCCTTATAATTTTATAAGCCTTGAAGCCCATAAGATATTACTATGAGCAGTGATTTGCACAATCCTCGTCTTGAAAGCCCGATGAATGATGTATTAAAGAACATCTATTCCCGCCGCTCAGTCAGGGACTATCTTCCGGATGATGTGCCGGACGAAGTGATCCGGGAGCTTATCCGGGCCGGAACCTATGCACCAAGCGCTGCTAACAAGAAGCCCTGGCGCTTTGTGGTCATAAAGAACAGAGAGCTGATGAATAAACTCTCGGATAAAGCCAAAGAGCTGTGGATTGAACTTGATGTCAAATCCTCAAATCCGGAATTGATTGCTCTGGCCAACATGGTGTCCCGGCCAGGTTTTAATATTTTCTTTAATGCCCCACTTCTGATAATGATTTTCTCAGATCCCGACGCCTTCTCTCCCCAGATCGACTGCGCTCTCGCGGCGGAGAACATGATGCTAGCGGCCCGATCACTGGGAATTGGAAGCTGCTGGATTGGTCTTGGCGCTCCATTGGGCCAGGTGCAGGCAGTTATGGATGATCTGGGCGTTCCACATGCTTGCAAGCTAGTAGGCTGTCTTATCTTCAGCTATCCGGTCAAACTCGATCAGAAAGCCCCCAAGAGAGACGAGAATGTGGTCTTGAAATGGATAAGTTAACGAACAAATGAAGACGGCGAAGGAGAAGCCTAAATTGACGGAAGATAAATCGCAGAAAGAAAAATCAAATGATAATTCATTCAGGGTCGACCTCGTGCGATCCTGGCATGAGGATCAGATAGTGGAACTCTATCGAGCGGCAGGCTGGTGGAAAGAGGAGATGGATGCGAGCAAAATCAACGATTTGATCCGTGGAAGCTTCCTATTCGCCGTAGCGATTGATATTTCTACCGGCAGGGCCGTGGGAATGGGCCGTGTGATTTCTGATGGGATTGCAGATGCGTATATTCAGGATTTGGTGGTGCTCGGAGACTGGAGGAGCTGGGGTGCGGGGAAAATGATTCTCAACAGGCTTTTGGAGGAATGCAAATTTCGCAAGATCACCTGGATAGGCCTTATCGCCGAGCCAGGCAAAGAGGAATTCTATCGATCCCTGGGATTTGCACCCATGCCAGGACATGTGCCCATGCTCTTTCATGAGGAGGCAAAAAGATGCTGAGCGCCGCCGACTTCAAGCCCGTCACTCTCTCGGACCGGGAATTCTTTCGCACGCATTACCAGAACTATCCACAGGTTCACAGCGACAATACCTTCACCAACATGGTCTGCTGGAATGATTATGCCCATTACAGGTACGCCTACGTGGAAGGCTGCATAGTCCTTTGCAGCACCATCGCAGGGATGACGCGCTATCGCCCACCTATCGGCCCTCGTAGTCCCGAACTCTTGGCCGAGGTGCTGAGGCTTGCTGCTGAGAGCGAGGAGGAGCATCCCTTCGTAATCCTGGACCCGGAGACGAAAGAATGGATGGCGGGTCTTTATCCGGACCTGCAATTTCATGCGGAGAGAAGATACTTCGAATATGTCTATCTGGCATCGGATCTGGCGGAATTGCCGGGCAAGAAATATCTTACCATCAGGCATCAGCTTAACAAATTCCAGAAGACCTGCATGCCCCATATCGAGAAAATCAGCGAGGAAAATCTCGGCGAGATCAAGGAATTTCTGGATCAGTGGTGCGATTGGAAGGACTGCGATTCCGATCCGGTGCTCGCCAGCGAAAAAGACGCCGTGTCCTTTGCCTTATCTCACTATAAAGAGCTTCAGCTCTCCGGCCTTGCCATCCGGGCCGAAGGTAAGATCGGGGCTATGTCCTTCTTTGAAGGACTGAACAAAGATACGGCGCTGGTGCATTTCGAGAAGGGTCTTCCCGATTGCAAGGGAATCTACCGCGCAGTCAATGCTGAGACTGCCAAGATCCTGGCACGCGATTATATCTATATCAACCGGGAGAGCGACATGGGCGTAGAGGGCATCCGAGAGGCAAAGACACGCTATCATCCCCATCACATGGTAGAGGTGCACATGCTCAAGAGGGATGAGCTAGAGATAGGTGCTGTGAAGCAGATTGCAGGGCAAATAGGCGCACATCACATTTGAGTGCACCACTTCACCTCATTGGCAGAGGCGACAACGGTGTTGGTGAATTTATTGAAGGCCCTTTGCCCCTGGCCTTTATAGACAATCCACCCAATTAGACAGTCAAGCGGAAGCAAGAAGGCTTTTCCCAGGCTCTCCAGAGCTGAATCTCTAAATCCGATCTTCTCGCCCTCCGGGCCCACTACTACTATATTCAGGAGCATCTTTCCCAGAGACTGTCCGCGGTAGCCCTCCAGGACCGTCCAGTAGACGAAAAGAAGAACCATCAGCGAGCCCAGGCCGACTGGACTTAAGCTGTTTGTGATCGAAATTGTCATGAGGCTGGACCAGAGGATGCCCACGAGAAGGACGTCAATCAACCAAGCCCAAAATCTTTCTTTCCAGCATGCTCTGCTCATTTTGTCCATGAAAGATCTCCTACCGCCGCTGAGTCAATTAGCTTTTGGCTTAGCTCTTATCTCTTAGTTCACATTTGTTCGGATTTAACAGAACATACGAAACGTGTGAAAGGCACTTAAACCTTGTGGTAATTGACCTCTCGCGGTGACAAGGCAATATAATGATGCCAAAATGCAGACCTTGTAGAAGAGGCTCCTAAGCTTTAATAAAACCTATTTTTTAAAATGAAATCCGCAGTTATGGACTTTATTTAAATCCTCTGGCGTCAGCGGGAAGGCTTTACATATAGCGGGCCGGATGCTGTATATCCTACAGCGCTTATTTTTAGCGTCGTGGGCGAGGCACAGCTCACAGCATTTGCCGCACCGAACGCACTCTCCACCCCTCTTAGTCCGCCACGCCAAAACCTGCTTTTTCTTTAGATACCAGAAGATCCTTCGTCTAATCCATCCTTCTAACATGGAAAACCTACATATGGCCCGTTTTTGCGGCAGCTTTTGGTCTTCGTCGCGTTTGGCCTCGAACTTTGAGCCACGGAAACGGTTAAAAAGATTACGGCCCACTGAAATCACTTTGCAGGCATCAATTGATCAGAGATGTATCATTTCCGGCGTACTCTTCTTATTTGTCCTCTTCTTTTTTGAGCGAAAATCTGTGCCATGCAAGTTCGCGATCCGTTGCTAGCGAAGACAATCGCTACCTGCGATCCTTCTATCTAGAGCACAGTTTTCCCCCGGCATCCTCAGATCAAATTCAGCACTAAAGCGGGCAAATAATGCAAAATTTTAATGCGAGGGATGGGAATCCTATAAAAGATTACAGGTAAATTAGTAAGCATTTCAGGAGAAATAAGAATGAAGAGCATTAAAGGTACTCAGACCGAGAAAAATCTGATGACAGCATTTGCCGGGGAGTCACAGGCAAGGAATAGATACACATATTTTGCATCTCAGGCAAAGAAGGAAGGATTTGAGCAGATAGCAGCCATATTCCTTGACACCGCCGACAACGAAAAAGAGCATGCGAAGGTTCTCTTCAAGCTGCTGGAGGGAGGAGATGCAGAGGTTTTTGCACGTTTTCCAGCCGGAGTAATTGCAGATACTAATGCAAATCTAAAGGAGGCTGCAGATGGCGAGCGGTATGAATACACAGAGATGTATCCTGCCTTCGCTGAGATAGCCGGGAAGGAGGGCTTCCCAGAGATTGCTACAACCTTCCTCAACATAGCTGCCGCCGAAAAAGGGCATGAAAGAAGATATCTCTCCTTGAAAAAGAATCTCGATGAAGGCATTGTCTTTAAAAGAAGCGGCAATGTGGTCTGGAGATGCCGCAATTGCGGGTATATGCATGAGGGCAATGTTGCTCCGGACGAGTGCCCGGCTTGCAAGCATGAGCAGGCATACTTTGAGGTCTTTGGCGAGGTTTATTAGAGATGGCCGGGTCGTAAAGCAGGCGAAAATGTCTGCTTCAATTTTTAATTAATACTATTTTTTTATATTAAATTATAAAATACTGGTTCAAAAAAAATGAAAAGAAAGCTGCAAAGCACTAAATCGCGATTTTCTATAGCGCAGCGTTTTTAAGCCACTGAATAGATGACTCATCTGGGGAATGGAATGAAACGAATGATATTGATTCTAGTAGTACTGCTAGCACTGGTCTTTTTGGCCCAAAGCAGACCATTGGTCAATCTCGGGGGCAGAGACGGAAATCTGATCTTGGGAGGATTGACAAACAATTCAACCAGCAACTCATCGCTAAACCTCTCGCAGAACGCTTCTGTCCTGCATCTTGGCGGAGACGACGGAAACTCATTGTTTCAGGATCTGACAAATGCCTCAAAAAATCTCTCCGACTGGGGTTCTAAGCCCCCTACGGCTCCATTGCCGCCCAATTATGATCCCAAGAGCGCCGAGACCTATGCCGTCCTCAGGATGAACCACATGGGATATTAAAGGGAAATGCCCATGCTGAAAGGAAACCATTTGATCGAAAATTCGGCCAAGCCAACCACCAATTTAATAAAAACCAGAGGTAATAATTTAGGGGAGATGAGATGAGAGCTTCATTGGTCGCAATTATCTGCATATGCGCCAGCTTGATATGCATACCACTATCTTATGGATTTCAAAGTGTCGGCGAGGACTTTGGGACTTCATGGCTGGAGACGTACGGGAGCAAGCCGATAAGTACCCTGGAAATTGCCAACAACCTATGGAGCTGGGGCAGTGCACCCAAGGGATTCGCGCTTCATAACGGCACCCTCTACCCACCGGGAACTGAGCCTCAATGGTACTATCCCAATAGCTATTCGGACTATACTCCTATCTTCATAAATCGAACGGATTCAAGCAAATCACAATCCCAGGATAGCTTAAACGTAGACCCGTGGCTGCTGGCCCAGCTCTCGGGAAGGCCGGTGGCCATGGTCAAAGAGCCGAGGAGCACTCTGTTTTAAAACCAGAAAAAATGGATAGTCCCAATTTCCTGGGAAAAGCCACCCAAAAAAGATTTAAATGACGGCATATTCCGCCGCCTCGTCCAGCTGCTCCTGTATTCGGAGAAGCTGGTTGTACTTGGCCGTCCTCTCGGAGCGGGCCGGCGCCCCGGTCTTGAGCAGCTCGCAGCCCAGAGCAACAGCCACGTCGGCCAGAGCGGAGTCCTCTGTCTCTGCCGAGCGATGGGAGGCCATGACCTTCCAGCCTGCCCGGAAGGCCATTCGTGCCGCATCAAAGGCCTCGGAGACGGATCCGATCTGGTTGAGCTTGAGCAGCAGGGCATTGCCGGCATGCATCTTTATGCCCTTCTCCAGGCGCTTTATGTTGGTCACGTAAAGGTCGTCTCCTACTATTATCGTGCCTGGCAGCTTGGCGGTAAGCTCGGCAAAGCTGTCGTAAGCCTCCTCCTCGAAGGGGTCTTCCAGCAGAATTATGGGGTAGGTCTTGACCAGATCGACATAGTAATCGATCAGCTCTCCGGGCGTGAGCCGATTTCCGTCCACGGAATAGCCGCCTTCCATGTAGAAGCTGGAGGCTGCTGAGTCCAGGCCGATCTTGATCTCTTCGCCATAGCCGCTGATATCAAGAGCGCTCATGATGGCATCCAGTGCATCGCGGGTCTTGACCAGTGGTGGTGCATAGCCACCCTCGTAGCCGACGTTGGTTGCTCCCACGCCGTATTTGCCCTTTAAAATCTTGCCCAGAGCATGATAGGTCTCAACAGCCATGCGCAGTCCCTCGCTGAATGTCCTGGCCCCGGTGGGCTCAATCATGAACTCCTGGATGGAGAGATTATTGCCGGCATGCTGGCCTCCGTTTAGGACGTTGAAGGAAGGGATGGGCAGCCGAGAGGTATTCACTCCGCCCAGGTACTTGTAGAGCGGCATTTCTGCGGAGGATGCAGCCGCCTTGGCCGCTGCCAAAGAAACTGCTAAGATGGCATTAGCGCCCAGATTGGACTTATTAGGTGTGCCATCCATCTCGATCATGAAATCATCGATCTCCTTCTGAGCAGAGGCATTCATGCCCAGCATCTCTGGGGCAATGACCTCATTGACATTCTTGACAGCCTTGAGGACGCCCTTGCCGTCATACCTGTCTCCTCCATCGCGTAGCTCCAAAGCCTCGTGTGTGCCTGTGGACGCGCCTGAGGGCACAGCCGCACGCCCAAAGCCGCAACAGGTGTAAAGATCGACCTCTATTGTCGGGTTTCCTCGTGAGTCAAGGATCTCACGAGCATGAATCTTCTCGATCTGAAATGACATGGTATACCACGCCAGATTCTTGGAAGGCTTCTTTATTAAGGTTGGCGTGCCTTGTAGATCTTATCCGAAAGGCAAAGGCACAATAGCAATAATATACCAGTTCTTCATTCTGACTCGATAGAGTGATATGAAGCTTGCAATCTCTACCTGGGCCTACCTGGATCTGCCGCTTGAGCAAGCTCTCAAGAGAATCTCAGAGCTTTCTGATCGAGCCGAGATACTTTGTGAGGCCAGGCACAGCCTTTTTCGTCCCGAGAACCTGAATGCCGCAACATCATTCTCCATGAAATACAGCGTGCACGGGCTGATTGCCGACATAAATATCGCCAGCATCTACCCGGAATTTCGGGAGGCATCAGTGAACCTGCACCGCCGAGCCATTGCCGCCAGTGCGGCAGCGGGAGCCGAGCTTTACATTATCCACCCCGGCTATACCCCCTGGAGCTTCTGCTGGAGAGAAGCACTTCTCTGCCTTGATCAGTCGCTGGGAGAACTTGCACCTTTGCAGGAAGAGCTGGGCATCCGCTTGGCTGTGGAGAATATGCCCAAGAGCGATTGGCTCTTCTTTAGCAAGCCTGACTTGGATCTACACGGCATGGGCTTAGTGCTGGATGTGGGCCACGCCAATACCTGCGGTACACTGCAGGAATTCTTAAGCCATCCAGCCCTGACGCACATCCACCTGCATGATAACTCTGGAAAAGGTGATGAACACCTGGCTCTCGGGCAAGGCTGCATTGACCTGCAACCTGTGCTGAAGATAATAGAGGAGAGGAATATTTCTGCCGCTTTAGAGCAGAAGACGGATAAAGCAGTAATTGAGAGCCTGCAAGCATTAAAAAGGCTATAAAAAAAATAATTATTTTTAACTTAATGCAAGATCTTCTCTATCCTTTCCAGAGCCTGTTTGATTCGACTTTGTGATATAGCATAGGAGAGCCGGACATAGTTTGCGCCACCCGGCCCGAAGGCCGATCCGGGCGTAGCCGCAATGAGGGCATCTTTGAGCAGCCTATCGGTGAAAGCATCCCCACCGCCTAAACCGGATACATTCGGGAAGACGTAGAAGGCCCCCCCAGGTACGCTGCAAGGTATTCCCAAATCCTTCAGACCTGCAACCAGCATATCCCGGCGCGCCCGAAACTCCGTCGCCATGGAAGCGACCTCGTCTTGCGGCCCTTGCATCGCAGCAACTCCGGCGCGCTGCACAAAGGTTGTAGCCTGGGAGACTGAGTGGGAAAGCAGTCGGACTACCCATTTCATTGTCTCTTTGGGGCCGGTAAGGTACCCAAGACGCCAACCGGTCATGGCATAAACCTTGGAGAAACCGTTGATAGTCACGGTTTTGTCCTCCATTCCCGGCATTGAACCTATGCTGATGTGCTCGTGATCGTAAATTATCTTCTCATAAATCTCGTCGGAAATGACAAATAGGTTGTGATCCACGGCCAGATCGCGAATCTCCTCCAGCACCTTGCGATCGAATACAGATCCGGTGGGATTGGAGGGAGAGTTGACAATGATGAGCTTCGTCTTGGAATTGATAGTCTCTGCGATGTTCTGGGGCATAAAATTTCCATCCACTTTTCCCCAGGCGACGCGCCCTCCGGCAAAGGCCACACAGGGCTCGTAGCTCACCCAGGAAGGTCCGATGAGGAGGCACTCATCACCCTCCTGGAGGAGCGCCTGGATGGCGGCAAATACGGCCATCTTGGCGCCGGGTGTTACAATGACATCATCAGCCGTAGCATGAAGCAAATTTTCCCGGATGAGCTTCTCGGCAATGGCCCGTCGCAATTCGGGAATGCCTGCCGTGGGCGCGTAGCGCGTCTCGCCCATTCTGATGGAGCTGCAGCCCGCCTCAACAATATGCTTAGGGGTATCGAAATCCGGCTCGCCTACACCCATATCTATGATGTCCAGGCCGCCGGCAGCCAGCTTTTTGGCCATAGCCGAGATCTTCATAGTGGTTGATTCGTGAATGGAGGCCATCCGCATAGAGACCATTGTCTAAACACCACCCAGATTCTGCAAGAGCTTGACCGCCGCCTCGACCGCCCGCTTGCCATAATCTACCCGCTTGTGGGCATCCGGCCGGGACATCTTGGGACCGGTGATGCCGAGAGTTACTGGCTTGTCATACTCTAATGACAGATCCATCAGCTTTCGGGCCGCTTGCGAGACCACAATTTCATCATGAGCCGTCTCCCCCTGAATGACGCAGCCGATCGTCACGACCGCATCGATGTCCTCGCGACGAAGCAGTTTCCTCACCGCAATGGGCATATCATAAACTCCAGGAACATAAAAAACAGTAGCGACCTCTGCTCCCAGGAACCGGGCATGCTCTCTGCCCAAAAGCTCCATCTGATAGGTGATGTCCCTATTAAACTCCGAGACTACGAAACCAAGTCTTGCCATAAGCTCCAAACCCCGTTAAAAGTAGGCACCCTCCTTCCTTTCTTCACTAATAAACCCATCGATTCACTCATAATCAAAACGATCAAAATGCATTTATCCTCGGCAATTGTCCGATGACGAGATGCTCTATGAACCTAATTTATCTTAACGGAAAGTTTGTTCCGGCGGAACAGGCTGCGGTTTCGGTCTTCGATCATGGATTTCTCTATGGAGACGGAGTCTTCGAGGGCATAAGAGCCTATGGAGGGCGCGTCTTCCGGCTTGAGGATCACGTCAAAAGGCTCTTCGACTCGGCAAAAGCCATCTTGCTCTGCGTTCCAATGAGCGAAGAGGAAATGTGCGAGGCAATCCTGGAGACGCTGAGGAAGAATAACCTGCGTGATGCTTATATCCGACCCATTGTCACCCGAGGCTTCGGAGACCTGGGCCTTGATCCCAATAAGTGCAGCTTAGCTTCGGTCATCATCATTGCCGTTGAGTGGGGGGCAATGTACGGAGACCTTTATGAGGTCGGCCTCACGGCAATCAGCGTTGCTGTGCGCAGAAATTCTCCGGACAGCCTGCCGCCCAACATTAAGAGCCTCAACTATCTGAACAATATCCTGGCAAAAATTGAGGCCAATATCAAAGGCGGCAATGAGGCCATCATCCTCGATTCCCGGGGATTGCTGTCTGAGGGAAGCGGAGACAATATATTCATCATTAAAGGCGGAAAGATCTACACACCCTTTACCGTAAACAATCTAAAGGGCATAACCAGGGAAGCGGTCATGGAGCTGGCTATAGGCCGCGGCTACGATATGCTGGAGAGGGATCTAGGTCTGTTTGACCTTTACACGGCGGACGAAGTCTTCGTTACAGGCACAGCTGCAGAGGTTGCGCCCGTTACCAAGGTCGACGGCAGGGTCGTGGGCAACGGCAAGCCAGGAACGGTTACAAAAGATCTCATGGCAGCCTTCAAAGAGCTGACCATGACAACAGGCACAACCATATTCAAATAAGCTGATGGCTCGAGGGATTTTTCCCTCATTTAGTTTTTTTTAGCGCATCAATCGGCCAGTACCCGAACAAAAATGCTTCTCCTCCTGGGCCCATCCAATTCGAAGAAGAGAATCCTCTGCCACGTTCCCAGGGCCAGCCTCCTCATCTCAACGGGAATGATGACACTATTTCCAAGCAAGGTTGCCTGCAAATGGGCATGAGCATTGCCGTCGCCCCGATCATGCTGGTAGCCTGCACCCTTGGGAGCAATTCTCTGCAGAAGGTCCAAGATATCGTTTATCAATGCGCCGTCCGCTTCATTGACGGTCAATCCAGTAGTTGTATGAAGGGAATAGACCAGGCAGATGCCGTTTTCTACGCCGCTCTCTCGCAGAGTTAGCTCAACTTGATCTGTGATATCAACAACGTCCAATGGTTTTCCTGTATCGATCTCGATCATAATCATATATCCTGGAATTTAATCCAATCGATTTTGAAGATCTCAAGGGGAGGATCCGGGTCTATTCATCTCGAGGGGATGGATGACATAAAATTGCTAAGAAATCCCGGACCCAAATGTAACTTATCGTTGATCATATATAAATTTTACTGTATAACGCATTGAGAATTTCATACAGGTGAATTTTGTCTGGATGCTTTGCCATGAAATTAAAAATATTGATGAAGATCTCTGACGTTTTGTGCATGGTAATGAAAAAGAAAGACTTGATGTTAAGACAAATGGCGGACGATAAGTATTTAAGAGTGCAGCTTGAGACGTTACGGTAACGGCGTCAAGAAAAGGAATACCGCCCTTGATATCTATAGAAGAGAGGGCACAGTTGCTGGACGCCGGGAGATAATATAGTGAGATATGGACTTTATAGGGCGACATGCCCGAAGGTAATTGGTGCAGTTGATGAGCACAGAGCAGAGCAAACCAGTGACCTTTCCAATATAAGCCGTAAAATCGAGTTACATTCCCCAGCACACGACGATGATATGCCCGCCCAGAAAGGGAAACCAACCCGCGAAGAATGGGACAAATTATCAAAAATCGAACAATGGGAGCTAATTAAAAATATGGATCTGAAAGAAGCGACCAAGGGCATGAGTGAAAGCGAACGTTCCTGCTACATTGAAAACCTCCGGAAGGTTAGCGATGCAGTTGATAGGGGAGCAGGATATAGAATTTTGCACTATGAAACAATTTCCGGTTACATTAACCGTCCAAATTTAATTTCGTTTTAACTTTGCTTCAGCCTGAGATATGCATAGCCTGTAACCTAAATCTATTTTTTTTTTTTGATGCCCATTTAAAAATGAAAAGAGATAGATTGCTGATCCTCTAGCAATCTATGCCGTCGCAAGCAGGGTGTCCTTCCTTTTCGGGCACGGGATTCTCATGGAACTTGATGGTCTTCTCTGCCTCGAATGTTCCGGAGAACATCTCGTGGGCGTTGATATCCTTGTAGAATATCTTATGCCATGTAGCATCCGTTCCCCATGTGCCGTTGAAGGTATTCTTGGTCTCAAGGCCGATCACGTGGGCCATATTGTTGCCCATGAGGGCAGACACTCGGGCAGTGTCCCTCCCCGCATCCTTGAGCTCCTTAATGAGCTGTTCAGGAGTTATGGTGTGCGTGGTCTGTGCCATGTACTGGGCATATTCCCGTGGATAGTACAATGCCAGAAGCTGCAAGTAGTCCTGGCAGACAGGCGTTGCCGGCTCCTTGGGATTATAGGGTGTGGTTGAGACAAAGAAAGAGGTCTGGTCCTTCTCCATTTCATAAACAGCGAAAGACTCCTTGATCTTCGCACCTATGCCTCCGTAAAACGCTTTGGAATGCAGGAACTTCTCACCCATAAGAGGCGTGTCCTTGCTGGCGTAGGTGAGCTTGGTGTTCTCAAATAGATTGAGCTCTGACTCGTTTCCACCGTTTACTGAGGAAATATTTCTCTTCAGCTTATCGGAATTCTGCGAGTAAGCATGCTCCTGGTCAAGCTCGAAATCGCCGTCTCCGGCCATGTTGTTGAAGTACTCCAGAGCGATCTTCTTATCGACTATTGAGGTACTGACATCGATAACGCCGTTTCCGGATACCTTCTGTGCTTCACAAAACTGTTCGTACTGTATTGGCGGAATCAATGGTGGGTTGGCCAATGCGGTACAACAGCATAGCATTAGAATTAAAGCTGTCGCTATTACTACTCCCTTCATTCTAATTCACCCCTATACTCTATTGAGTATACGAAGAATTTGTCTTTAAGGGATATAAACATATCGAATGCAATTGTTAGATTATATCATATGGATATTCAAGAAAATGATCGTAGTTGTAATAGAGATAATAGTATTAAAATTGAAACCAAACTCTGTAAAAATAGAGTTAATACTCTTAGCCTCAACCAGACTATAACTATATATATCATTATAAATTAATTTATACATTATTCGCGAAGTTCTCTGAAATCCAAATAATATTACCGGAGTTTATAAGATGTTGCCCTACTTAAGTCTCTGCATCTTTGTAGTGTCTAACAAAAAATTAATTATAGTTTCAATAAATTTTTATCAAAATTTTGCACAAAAATAAATCTATAACTAATTATTTTCTATATAAATTATCTAAACTAATAATAGAAAAATTTATCTACTTTGAGGGTCTAATTAATAGTATGCATTTCAAAGTCAAAAATATAAAAAGTCATAAATATTTGTATCTCATTAAAAATGATCGCATTGACGGGAAAGTCGTGCAAACAATCCAAAAATATGTTGGAACGGCAGATAGCCTATATGAAATGCTTACCTCTAACAAGCCCTTTCGTATTGCCTCGTATAGTTTCGGTAAGCCCGCCGCTTTGATTAAGGCAGCAGAAGAAGTTGGTCTGATTGAAAGCATCAATAAGCACTTCAATCGGAAGAAAATTGATGGGCTGACGGCGGCTGAATACCTCCTCCTGATTATCATTGGTAGATCCGAGCATGAACTTAGTCGAAATGTTCTCGGTGGCTATTTTAATAAGAGCGTTCTTAAATTCATTTGGAACCCCAAGTATAAACTTTCAAGCCAAAATTTTCTCAATTATATGGCTCACCTTGATGAAGAGACTATCCAGAATATCGAACTGGATGTGTCGCGAACTATGATCAAATTGGGTCTTCGCCCAACCCGGTTAATCTTTGACACAACCAACTTTTACACTCACATCGATCAGGGGGAAGAGTTGCCTCGAAAAGGAAACTCAAAGGAGAAAAGATTCGATAAAAATCTTATCGGTGTCCGTCTCACAACATCTGATCATAACATTCCCTTCCAGTCGATAACGTACCCTGCAAATAAGAATGATGCAAAATTATTTTCAGACTTGATTGATAGCATATGCAAACGCTTAAAAGATATAGATATTCAAACGCAGGATATCGTAATCGTCTTCGACAGAGGTATGAACTCTGCTGAAAATATAAAGAAGGCAGTAGAACAGATGCACATTGTAGGCTCTTTGCCGTCTTCGATGTGCAAAGAGTTCTTCAAGATCCCAGTATCGGAGTTTAGCGAAAAATGGTTGAATGCAAGCGGGCACACAATAATGGCATATCCTGTTGCAGGAAAATGGTATGAAGAGGATTTTAATGGAGTTGTTAGATACAATGAAGCTACGCGGCAAAAACAGCTCAATGATTGGGATTTAAATAAGACTAAAATTTTTATTAAAATAAATGAGATCATATCAAAATTGGAAGGTTCTGGAAAAGGCCGGAAAATTACTTCAAAGGGTCTCATAAATCGAATTGCTGATGCCATTCCAAAGCAATATCGAGGGCTATTCGAGTACAAAATCGTGGAAGTTGATGGAAAACCAAAACTTGAGTTTGAATTGGATCAAGTTCGCGAGACGGAACACATCTCGGCGATGGGCAAGACGGTTATATTCACCGACCAAAAGGAGTTGACTTTGCGGCAGATTGTCGAAACTTATGATGCGCGAAATCAGATTGAAACCGATATAGCGTATCTCAAAGAGAAGCTTCTCATCCCATTGAAGCCGGTTTACGTTCGGAAGGATCTCAAAATCAGGGCGCATGTATTCTTGTGCGTAGTTGGGTTATTGTTATATAATTATTTATTGTATGTAAATGGAGATTCATCTTTATCCATAAAAAAACTCGCCCTGCATCTGGATCAAATGAGATTGGGTTTAGTCAAAGGTAATGAAAGCAATGAAAAAGGTCAGAAGAAGGCGATTTTCGTTATCGAAGACATGAACAAGAGCACCGCAGAGGTATTCAGCAGACTTCAGCTCGAAAAGTACATTCCTGCCTGAATTAATTTTTGGCTATGCCCTACAAGAACCACAGCGCAGCGGCTTATTTTTTCAATATCTTATAAACTCCGGTCTTACTACAAAGGGTTTTTCCTCTCAAACCATAATCGGAGGATAAACTTTAAGATTGTTTGTGTGATACTATATCAAGGCGGAGGTTAGTGGAATGAGATTAGCAAGCATAATGTTATCAGCTATGTTGCTTTCATGTTTATCTATTCAAGCCCATGCTATTGATGCAGGTGTCATCGCAGTGCCAAGCATGAACGTGCCAAATATGGACATGCCAGATCCAAGCCCCAAGCCGCTAGTCAAGCCAAACGACAATCCTAACCAAGCCCTCAACCAAGCTGATAGCATTAGTTCTGATCAGACTCAAGTGGCTCAAATGCAGCAAGAGAGCGGGCCAATGGACGTGAGCGGCAAATGGTCGATAAAACTCAATGATAGAACAGGCACTTCACTTAGCGTAACCCTATGGTCGTCCGGTGGAACTAAAATTATGGGTTATGGCACTCTGATAGAGAATGGTGCAGAGAACTCTATAACTGCCAGAGGATCTGTAACTGCGCAGGAACTCACATTGACAGCTATGTTGGCTACACCCGAATACGCCAACCAGAAATTTGATGAGTGCTATTTCGACCTGTTTATGTTAAACAATACTCTGTCGGGAACTTATGTCCTGTCGGGCGGGCTGTCCCCAGGCAAGGGAAATGCCACGGCAATGAAGCTGTAGGCGCGTGCTGTGTCGGCCGCCGCATCACATCTATTGCCTGCTGGAGAACCTGGGAGCCCACCTTGGGCGATCTGCACAATCATCCTCTACAATTCCCCGAGCTACGCTCTCTGCCCCTCCGCTCCCCCTGCCATCCGTCAGGGCAACTCCCCCAGAAAAAAAACCATATGCAGAAAACTATAAAGTGTAAGAACGAATAGTAGTATTAAGGTGAATCAAGAATGAAAGAAGAAATTTTCTTTGGCGAAGGCATGGCCAAGACCAAGACTGAATATCCCGACCTCTACAAAGCCATTGTCGGACTAAACGAGGCCATCTACACCGGCAAAGCCCTGGACTACAAGGCCCAGAAGTTGATTGCCATCGGCATCAATGCCGCCGCCTCCGACGACCGGGCCACCAAGAAGCAGATGATGAGCGGCATGAAAGAGCTTGGCATTACCAAGGACGAAATTGTGGATGTCCTGAGAGTGGTTCTGCTAACTTCAGGAATGCCTCCCTTCACCAAGGGCATGAAGATATTGTATGAAATACTGGGGAAATAGATTTTTTAGCTCTAAATCTTTTTTACAGAATACAGCGAGGAACTCTTCATCATAAATCGCACTGGCCATAAGCCGGTCAATCCGATATCGCCTTCTTTCGCAGCAATCGATTGTAGGCTATGGCAAACCTGTGCGCTTCGTCTCTGATCTCCTGCACATAGAGCGATGCCTTATCATTCCTCTTGATCTGCAGCGGTCCGTCCAGACCGGGCACGTAGATCTCCTCCTCGCCCTTGGCCAGAGAGATGATTGGGATCTTCAGCCGCAGCTCGCGTAGCTCTGCCAGCGCCGAGGAGAGCTGCCCCTTGCCCCCGTCGATGACAATGAGGTCGGGCAGCTCCTGCTTCTCCTCCTTGAGACGGGAGTAGCGGCGGCGAACTATCTCAGCGATGGAGGCGAAATCGTCCACGCCCTGCACGCTCTTGATTTTGAAGCGCCGGTAGTTGCTCTTGTCCGGCCTGCCCCCCCGAAACTGCACCATGGAGCCCACGGAAAAGGTGCCGGCCAGATGGGAGATGTCGAAGCACTCAATGACCTGGGGGGTCTTGGGCAGGCGCAAAGCCTCCTGCAGGACCTGCATCTTCATTCGGTCGCCGAAAAAGCCGATCTCTACATTCTTTTTGGCCAGCTCTAAGAGCTCTTTCTTTTCCCCCTGCTTGGGGACGGTGACGTGCACCTTTTTGCCCTTGACGTGGGAAAGAAAGTCCACCAATGACTCATCCAGCGGCTCTTCCAGTATCAGCTCCTCGGGCGGCTCGCGCTCCGAGTAGTACTGCACCAGGAACTCCTCCAGGAAGTTCTCGCTCTGGGCAAAGACGTAATCTTCTTTTCCCTCCAGCGTTCCACGGTAGACCTTGAAGAGCATGAGAAAGACGCTGGAGCCGTCTACCTGATAGCTAAGGACATCCTGATCGTACTTGCGGCTCTTCTCGACCTGCTGCCTCTCCTGCAGGTGCTGCAAAGCTGCGATCTCATCGCGCAGCTCAATTGCCCTCTCAAACTCCTGCCGGGCGGAGAGCTGTGCCATCTCCCTTTGCAGAGATTCGACCAGCTCACCCGTCTTGCCTCCCAGGGCCGATGCTGCCCTTTTTACCCTGGCCTGGTAGTCTGCCTCTCCTATCTTGCCGAGACATGGGCCGGTACAGTGGCCCAGATGGTAGCGAAGGCATGCGCGCTTGGGCAGCCTTTTGCAGGTGGCGAGGCCAAAGGTCTTGCGAAGGAGCTGATAGACAAATGTCCTCTCCCGGGCAGAGGTGAAGGGGCCGAAGAACGAGCCCTTCCCAGTGGCCTTGCGGGAGATCCTGATGCGTGGGAATCGCTCTTCTGTAAGCTCTATGCAGGCATATCGGGAGGAGTCTTTGAGCTTGATGTTGTAGCGGGGCAGATGCTTCTTGATGAGAGTGTTTTCCAGGAGCAGCGCTTCGACCTCGGTGTTGGTGACGATGAATTCTACTGCTTTTGCTGCTGATACGAGAGCCTCCGTCCTGGGGCCGTGATCCTGCTTCTGGAAATAATTGCTCACCCGCTTCTTGAGATCTCGGGCTTTGCCTACGTAGATAACCTTGCCCCGGTCGTCTGCAAAGAGATAGCATCCGGGATTGTGGGGAAGAGAGTCCAGAGAGATCATGCTTGGAAGGTCACTATATTTTCAGGCTATTTTATTGTATCTCTAAAAATTCGTTAATGAATTGAATCATGTTGAAAAAATCCGTATCTGCAGAGCAATCGGCATTTCGCCAATGATGCAGAACCGGTCATCCTTGTCTCTCAATAGATCGCAAAAAATTGCTAACCGTCTCAGGCGGTAGCTGCAAGATCTCCTTCCCAACCATCGTTGCTGTTATCGATGCCGCCACCCAGTCCCATGCAGTTGCATCTTCCATAAGCCCATTGGCAGCCTGGATTGCTCTCGCACTCTGCTACCGGATTTGGTGCAGGATTAAAAGGCTCAGGATCTGGCTCGGGGTTGGGATTAGGAACGGGCCCCGGCATAGGCTGTGGATCCAGCCCCCGGCAGAGGCACTGGCCATTGACCCAATCGCAGAGAGGGTTTGCCTCGCATTCCGCTACAGGATTGGGAACCGGTCCCGGCATGGGCTGTGGATCCAGCCCCCGGCAGAGGCACTGGCCATTGATCCAATCGCAGAGTGGATTAGCCTCGCATTTTTGCTTTTCCGGATCCACTGGATCTAGTCCCCGGCAGTAGCATTGGCCATTGGACCAATCGCAGAGTGGATTTTTCTCGCATTCCTCCTTGGGGCTGGGTTTCGGGGTTGGTGGATTGGGTTTGATATAATTGCTTGCCGAATAGACATCGATGATGACGGCATTGCTGTATCCGCTGTTGGTGGAGAATATGCTGCTGTGACGCCCGGGTGCATCGGCATAGTACCAGATGTAGTAGTAACCGGGCTGCACCAATCCCAGGTTATATCCGAGCACATAGCCGCTTGGATAAATCTCATACATGGTGACTGGAGATGCCTGTGGTACGTAGATCAGCTCTCTCGTCCATCCGCCCCAGGGCAGTGTGGCATAGAAAGTCCAGCTCACGGCTCTCTCTATCCACAGGCCCGGATTATTGCTAGGGAAGGTGGTGGAAAAGTCGTTCCAGGCCAGGTAATCTCCGTTGTAGTACATGTACCTGGGCGGACTCGTAAGAACTGCGGAAGGCATCAGCTTTTTCAGATCCGTAGTGGGTGGAGCCTGCTCCGTATAGGCGGCAATCTCCGTTCCTGCGCCCGCAGAAGGCGCCTGAGGCGCACCGGTATCAACAAAGGCATCTTGCACATTGCTGAGCGGAACCAGAGAACTGAAATCGGATATAGTCATATTCTTTGCATTGATATTTCCCGATTGGTCCAGTCCTCCCAAAGATAGGCTGCAAAGGAGGAGTGTGGCTATAGCAATCCGAAATAACAGATGTTCGGCTTTCATGTTCCTTCACTCTCTTTATCAAATAGCCAATTTTGCCAATATTACTATTTCTTACCTTATTTTTTAATTGATTTAAGCCAGGACAATGATGACCAAATGGACTAAATGATGAGATGTTTCTTGAAATCGCTCCAGAAATCAGCATCATTTTCGGACAGCTTTTTGGTCCTTACTTTTCATCATCACCTGATAATCCCTACTCATTACGTATAAATTTTTTGCACTGTTTGCCGGAGATTTGTTGAGATGCTAAGAAAATGCAGTTAATTGCACACTTCAGGTCAGGAGGAAGTGTAGGGCCGTTCCGACCAGGAGCGCCGCCACCAGCCGGAGTGCCACGGATTTCAGGGTTCCCGAAACGCCCAGCTCCTTCAGCATCACCATGAAGGTGGCCACACAGGGAAAATACATGGCCAGCACCACAGAGGCGACCACTAGCTGCACTGCCGTCATATCCAGGGGCGCGAACATGCCGATACCCACATCCTTTCTCAAGAAGCCGATGATCAATGCCGTTGCGGCGTCGCTTGGCAGCCCTAAAAGGCCGGACACGACTGGCCGCAATGCTTCGCCGATGAGACGCATCAGGCCGGAGAGGTAAAAGAAGTTCATCACTATCATGCCTAACGCAATGTAAGGCACAGCCTCTTTCAAAAATTCGCGAATGCGAATGAATGTCTTTTTGAGCAGCGAACTTAAGTTTGGCATGCGGTAGGGCGGTATCTCTAAAAATATCTCGGGAGACTCTCCGCCGATAAACCTGTGCAGCAGGAAACCTGTCACAGCGAAGGTGGTGAAGAGGGACATGTACACGACGAAAATGTACATCAGGCCGTAGGGGGCCAGCATGCCAAAGATCATGGCCGATTGCGAGGCGCAGGGAATGGCCATGGTCATAAGCGTGGCCGCCAGATACCTCTGCTTGGGCGACTCCAGGATGCGCACGGAGAGAACGGCTGGCACACTGCAGCCCATGCCCAGGACGCAGGGCAGGATGGCCGCCCCATGCAGTCCGATCCTGTGCATGAAAGCGTCCAAAATGATGCTCAGCCTGGGAAGGTAGCCGATGTCCTCCAGGACGCCCAGTACCAGGTAAAAGGGAATGAGGAAAGGCAGGACCACGCCTAACGGAATATAGAGGCCGGTGGTGAGAATGCCGAAGGACTTGAGCAGCTCAGGAGACGTTCCGACCAGAATGTCGTGCAGCAAGGGCGAACTGATGTGGTTTTCCACGACTTCAGTGATGAACTGGGTGTAAACGATGAATATCGGGTCGGTGATCTTCACTTGCAGCAGCTCTCCCGCTTCAATCACCAGGCTGAAGGAGAAATAGAGCACCAGCAAAGCGATGGGAATTCCCGTCAACGGCTTGATGGAAATGTCTTCCAGCCGGTCAAAGAGAGTAGGGTGGCGGTGCATGACCTTCTGCGTCCTGGCCGCGATCTCGCCGATGCGCGCCCATCTCTGATCCGAGGAGGCAAAGTGCACGATAGGAGGCGTCTTCGCCTTGGCCAGGACTCCCACCAGGTCGCGGATGCCCTGGCCGCTCACGGCCACTGTGGGAACTACGGGGACGCCCAATTCCGTCTCCAGGGCGGCTATATCGATCTCGATGCCCTTTCTGGTTGCGGCATCCCAGAGGTTGAGGGCGACAACGGTTGGCACACCCCACTCCAGGATCTGCAAGGTGAGGTTGAGGTTTCTCTCCAGATTGGTGGCATCGATGACGTTCACCACCACATCCGCGCCCTTCAAGAAGATCTTGCGGCTGACCTCCTCCACTCGGGAGGTTGGGTCGAGGGAATAGACTCCGGGAGCATCCACTAGAGTGGCCATCTGCTCGCCCAATTTCATGCGGCCTTCCGTGTACTCCACGGTGGTGCCGGGGTAGTTGGCAGAGATGACCTCTATTCCCGTCAGCCGGGAGAAGATGACGCTCTTTCCCACGTTGGGGTTGCCCATGAGGAGAATCTTCAGGGCCGTGTGCTCCGTTGGTCGGGTCTCATACTTAGGATATTCATTTCATGGTTAGGATATTTTATAGTTAACTGGTGCTTTGCAGAGAATCTGATTTCAGATAAATAGGTTTACCACACCAAATAGCCAAGAAATAAAAAAGATGGTGAGACAAGACTGTTTCAGATCATCTTAACTTGGATCGTGTTCAGCAGGTTCTCACTCAGATTCATCGGGATATTGGCAAGAATCTCTACCTTGGTCATTCCCACTGAGATATTGTAATTCTCAATTACTTTGCTGTCCAGCCAATATTTTGCAATAGTTGTATTTACGACTTTGCCGTCTTTCTCATATGTTTCGATAGCTACAAGGCCTGGTTTGCCATCAATAATACTCTTGGATAAGTTGCCATCCATTATTGTTCCGATGGCTTTTTCGTAATTCAAGGCGAGGTTTAGGTATCTGAGATCTTGAGATAGATCTGCGCATTCCCAGACCGTTTGATTAATTACAGCAATAGCGGCCTCTGTATCATTAGCAAATTTTATATTTAAGCTTGAGGTGGTGTTCGCATCATCCCAATTCGATGATACCGAATATTCCATTGTTGTATTCAGGTCAAATGAGACGTTGTAAGGCCCAACAGATACTTCCTCGGTCTTTGCCGATGCACCTGCAGCCAGCAAGACCATTAAAATTAAAACATGCATCATCTTCATTATTAATCCTCCTGTATTTCTCATGACAAGAAATTTTTCCCACTAATAGTAATATGTTCTATTGCAATTATATATAGTTAAGGATTGATGCCTGTAAGGAAAATGATGCAGTTAATTCTTGTAAATATTGCGATCAAAATAGATGAATGCGCAAAACCTCCTGGGTCTTCTCCCAGATCTCTCCATTGCGGGCACATCGGGTCTTTAGATAATTTTCGAGGTGCATCGACGGCGGCGCTGCCCTGGCGATGGCTTCCACCAGTCGCAGAAACGGCGCCCATGAGACCGCAGGAGTCACGGGAAAGCCAATTCATTCGCCTTTCAGTGTGCTCCACAATGGTGCCTGGGTAGTTTGCATAGATGACCACGATTCCCGTTAGCCGGGAGATGATGAAGCTCTTTCCCACGTTGGGATTTACCATCAGCAGTATCTTCAAGATAGGAGGTTCCGGGCGTGTGGTGTTTCATATTTAGGGATAATTTCCGCCCGGCTAGAGGGCATGAGAAGTGTATATCTATTTTAGCACAACTCTTGGGGCTATCAGAGATTATGGGAATTCAACGCATCCAAGTTTGCCATCACTTTTCTTGTAAGCGGGTGGCCGTCCCCCAAGAATTTCTGCAATATTCTAATTGATCGCTCGAAACAGCTCTTGGCCGTTTCCATCTCCCCCAGATCAAGCAGCACCGTGCCGAGGTTGTTGACATCCAAGGCAACGCGGGGATGATCTTGTCCGAAGGCCACTTCGTCTATCCTCAAGGCTCGCTCAAAGAACTTCTCAGCTTCCTCCAGCTCGCCTATATCCATCAAAGCTAGGCCTAGATTATTAATCCTAGTGGCCACGCATGGATGATTTGGTCCAAAGATTCTTTCATCAATCTGCAGAGATCTTTCCAGGCATTTCCTGGCCTTTTGTGGTTCACCTAGATCGTTAAGGATCATGCCGAGGTTATTGATGTCTCTTGCTACATTTGGATGATCCTGCCCGTAGAATTTCTCATCAATCTGCAGAGCTCTCTCTAGGCACTTCTTGGCTTCTTGTAACTCCCCCAGCTCTTGCAGGAGCATTCCTAGGTTATTTACTCTGATGGCTACGTTTGGATGATCTTTTCCGTCGGCCTTCTCATCAATTTGCAGCGCCCTCTCGAAGCACTTCCTTGCTTCTTGTAGCTCGCCCAGGCCTTGCAAAAGGCTTCCTAGGTTATTGATTTTAGTGGCCACGTTGGGATGATACGGCCCAAAGACTTTTTCATCAATTTTCAAAGCTTCTTCAAAGCACTTCCTGGCTTCATGCATCTCACCTAAGTCTTGCAGGACCGATCCGAGATTACTGAATATTGCAGCTACATTGGGATGGCCTAGCCCGTAGGCTTTTCTGCCAATCATGAGAGCTTTTTCCAGAATGGACTTGGCTTCAATGAATTGAGCACGCATTCGTAGGTACAGTCCTGCTCCGTTCAACAGGTAACCTGCAACTTCAAGGCCTACTCCGAGACCCTCTGAATATGCAGCCGCAGCTATTGCATGTGGTAAGAGAAGAGCGCAATCAGGCCAAGCTTCTGGATTGTCAAGATATTCTCTTGGAAAAGCATCACTGATTAGCCTAAGGGTAACCTCAGACCATTTCTTTTGCTCTTCTTCCATCAGCCTATCCCTGGTTACAGCCTGCACGAGTTGGTGCACAGATATGATGTCTCCAGTCCCACTGATCAGCGAGTAACGCCTCAGTTCTGCCATAACATTGTCGAACTTAAATTCGTCTGCAGTGGTTGAAGCCAAGGGCTCAGGAATAACCTTCGTTCCTCCGATGATTAGCGACCTGGGTATATCATCCGGTGCTAGAAAAGAGAACAGGTTAAGCAGATCTGCACTTGCTAGCGATTTCTCCTTAATTGCCTGAAAAGACATCTCCCATGTTGTTGCTACGGTATCAGGATAATCCATTGGCTTTCCGCGTTCCAGGATTGCTTTCCGATGTTTTTTGAACCTGATTAGGTAATCGGAGAGCGATATGCCCGTCTCTTCTACATAAGCTGCAGCTTGCTCTAAAGCCAGGGGCAAGCGGCCAGTCTCTTCTGCTAGCAGTTTTGCCGCTGCCTCATCATTCTGTTTTGTTCGCTTAATAATAAATTCTACGGCTTCGGCTGATTTGAAGACCTCAAGCGGCTGCACCCTGGCCATGCTCCCCCAATTTGGATTGCGAGAGGTGATGAGCACATGGCCGTCGCCTCCCTGGGGAAGAAATCTTTTCAGGACATCTGGGTCCTGAGCATTATCGAAGATGAGCAACCATTTTTGGTTTTGTCCTAGCCAGAACTTCACGGCATTTACTACCTGCTCTGGAGAATCCTTTTGCGGCAAATCTAGAGCTGCCGCCAGGGCGGCATAATCCAATGACAAGGTCGCAGGCTCATCGGCTCGCACCCACCAGATCAGATCGTAGTCCGGATGGTATCGATAAGCGAACTCCCTGACCAGGGAGGTCTTGCCCTTGCCACCCAAACCGGTAAGAACCTGTATCCACGCGCCGGGCAGACCGGAATTCAAGGCAGCATGAAGACTAGAGAGCATTTGCTCGCGGCCTGTGAAATTGGGATTGCGCAGATGCGGCACATTCCAGATGGGCGGAAGAGCGCCGGGAAAACGCGGCCCTCCCGATGCGGTGCGATCGCCTGGAAAGCCGGGCGGAGAGCTGGGCTTCAGACGCTTGTCCCCAGCAGATGCCAGTATTTTTTTTCTTGCTGTATCTTCATCAAGACCCACTAGATCGAGGTAATTGATTGCAGCCAAAAGGCCGTCTGGCTGGCAATCATGAACTCGTATTAATAATAATTTTCTATTCTTCCCTGTCGGATCCTTAACAAAGGCTGCCGACCACTCTGGTTGCGTGAACATCGAGGCCAGAAAATGGGGTGACAAAACACCAATGGTCCGCTCAGCATCTTTGGCTGCCTCATGCATGTCCAGCACGAAATTGCAGCCGGGCAGAAAATCCCAGCACTGAATAACTACTGAGTAGCCTTCATCCTCTAGCTGCCACGCGATCCATTCCGCCCACTGGCGATCAGCTTTGTTGTAGCTGATGAAAAAGTCCTTCATCTGGTCTCTGCAAGCAACTCTCAAAGATAAAACATTTATGCAAGGTTGTCTCAGCCAGTTTTTTAGATTACAATATTAATATCATTACTATCAATCGGTTTGAACTCAGCTCAAAAATTGCCACATTTCATAAAGATCGAGGCACTTGAAACATAAAGTTCAAATAGTATTAGGATAAATCAGTATTAAAAAAATTAGTTATAAATAACAAAGAGCAAGAGATGCGGGTCTTCGTGAGCCATCTGAGGGGATGGATGCAGCTTTCCCGAAATCCTGCTTGAATCAACCGGCTTAAATGAAGGGGGAGGATAAAACGTCAATGTTGATACCTATCGGCATAGTTATGCTGAGTGGCGCAGTAGGCGGAATTGTGAATGCACTGGTGAGCGACAACGGTTTTGTAAGGCCCAGTGAGGAGAGGGCGGGCGACGTCACCATAATCCGCCCCGGCTTTGCAGGCAACATACTTCTGGGGGCCATGGCCGCCTTCATCTCCTGGGGCCTTTACGGAGCCTTCAGCAATGCGATTATCTGGGGTGCGAACACCGGAATGGGAATGGAGGATATAACCGTCTCCATCTCGTCCATTGCCGGCGCAGTCCTGGTGGGGATAGGCGGAGCCCGCTGGCTGACCAACGAGGTGGACAAGAAGCTTCTGCGAACAGCAGCGTCCGCAGCTGCCGCCTCCAAGGCGTCGTTTGACGATTCCCAGAGGATTGCCCGGGCCACCCCGGCCCAGGCCTTCAATATCGCCAAGAAGATGTACAAAGAGTGAGAGACTAAAGGCCTGAATGGGCCATTACAATCACAGAGTGCATGCGGGCAATGCTGGGGACGTCTGGAAGCATTTCCTCCTGCTGGAGGCGGCAGATTGCCTCCTCGACCCCGACGGCAGCTTGGTTTATGCGGAAAGCCATGTGGGACGCCCCGAATATGCCCTGAGAGCCCCCGGTGATTGGGAAGGTGGAATAGGCAAAATCTGGCAGCATCTGCCTTCCCTCAAAGATTTTTGTTTTTTTGATATCCTGGCTGATTTGAATTCCCAAAATCAGTCTTCCGTGATCGGTTCAGAAGCAATTTCGGAGCCCTTGCTTTATCCCGGATCCGCCCGCCTCATCTATGAGCTGGCGAATAGGAAGGGAGCAAAATTGCAGGCCGATGTCTGGGATATCGATCCGGGTGTAGCAAGCTCCTGGGAGGGCTTCTCCAAAGCCGCAAAATCAACAGAATATTTTCCGGCTAAAATCGTCTTTCACCAGGCAGACGGCTTTGCAGGAGTGCTCTCGCATCTGAGAAGATCTCGGGAAGGACTGCTCTTCATCGATCCTCCTTATATCGTTCCCGAAGATCTCCGGCTTGCAGAGGTGCTGCTGCAAAGAGCCAAAGAGCGGGGATGGATTGTTCTCTGGTGGTACATGACGGATATGATGACTGCGCCCTGTCCGCTGGTGACATTCGAGCTGCAATTTTCAAAGGCCGGCCTTGATGGCGGAAGATGGAAGGGTGCGGTCGTGGCCTTCGCAGGCCCTGAAAACGAGCGCTTTGAGCATCTACTTGGCCGTATGCACCGGCAAAAGGAAAAGCTGATCAGAATGCTTAAATCGGACTAAACCAGAAGGCCTGCCGATGGAACTGGAGCTTCTCAAAGCCATTGTTGTCGTAATCGCGCTGGCGGTAGCAGTTCTCTTCCTCTTCCACAGGCTGCGGGCACCGACAATTGTGGGCTTCCTGCTCACCGGGATTTTAGCCGGCCCACAGGGCCTCGGCCTGATAAGGGCATCAGAGCAGGTGGACCTCCTGGCCGAGATGGGTGTGATCCTTCTCCTCTTTACGGTAGGAATCGAGGTCTCCTTGAAGGACATCCTCAAGCTCAAGAAGTACGTCTTGGTTGGCGGGTCTCTGCAGGTTCTGCTGACCGTTCTGGCCGTATTCCTGATAACTCTATATCTTGAGGAGCCGGTAGGCGAGGCGTTGCTTCTCGGTTTCCTGGTGTCTTTGAGCAGCACGGCCATAGTTTTGCGCATAATTCAAAAGCGTGAGGAGTTCAACAGCCTGCACGGGAGGACAACCCTGGGCATTCTCATCTTCCAGGACATCGCCGTCGTCCCCATGATGCTGATGATACCACTGCTGCCGGGCGCTGTTCATGCTGCCAGCGATCCTCCCTTGCTCATCGCCGCCAAAGCCTTGGCCCTCATCGCCCTGATCATCATCTGCGCCAAATGGGTGGTTCCGCAGGTGCTTTACCATATAGCCAAGACGGAAGACAGGGAGCTATTCCTGCTCAGCATAGTTGCCATATGCCTGGTCGTGGCATGGACCACATCCATGGCCGGGCTCTCTCTGGGCCTTGGCGCTTTTCTGGCCGGATTGATAATATCCGAATCGCCCTACAGCCATCAGGCCTTCGGCAATATCGTTCCCCTCAGAGATGCTTTCACCAGCTTCTTCTTCATATCCATCGGCATGCTTCTCGATGTCAACCTGTTGATTCAAAATCCTGCATATATCCTTCTCCTGGCCTTAGGTGCAATGGCGCTTAAAGCGTTATTGGCGGGCGTTGCCATATCTCTTTTGGGGCTTCCCCTGCGAATTATCGTCCTGGTCGCCCTGGCTTTAAGCCAGATAGGAGAGTTCTCCTTCGTTCTCTCCAAGGTAGGCTTTGAAAGCGGCCTGATCTCCCGCGAAAACTACCAGCTCTTTTTGGATGTGACAGTCCTGACCATGGCGGCTACATCGCTGATAATGGCCGTCTCGCCCAAAGTCGCTGACGGCATGCTGCGCCTCCCACTGCCTTCCAAGTTCAGGGCCAGGCCCTATCCATCCGTATCAAAGGAGCTCGCTGCCCTCAAAGACCATCTGATAATTATCGGCTACGGAGTCAACGGCAGAAATGTGGCAAGATCGGCGAAGCGAGAGAATATACCCTATCTGATCATAGAGATGGACCCGGAGATAACGTCTCATGAGGGGAAGAACGGCGAGCCCATCTACTTCGGAGATGCCGCGCAGGAAGCCGTCTTGAGGCATGTAGGAATAACGAATGCAAAGGTGATGGTAATCGCCATCTCCGATCCTTCCGCTACTCGCAGAATAACCGAGCTTGGCCGTCGGCTTAACCCAGATATTTTTATAATTGCCCGTACCCGCTACATCCAGGAGATGAAGCCCTTACACGATCTTGGGGCCAATGAGGTCATCCCGGAGGAGTATGAAACATCGATCGAGATCTTCTCGCGCGTGCTTGACCGATATCAAGTGCCCAGAGATAAGATAGAAAGCTTCATCAATCAGGTCAGGGCGGATGGCTACGACATGTTCAGGAGCTTATCCAACGAGCCCTATTGCAGTGCAAATCTCGAACTCATGAGCGAGGAGATAGGTACTCTGAAGGTATGCCAGGGGTCCCCGGCAGAAGGAAGATCGCTGGCGGAGCTGGAGCTGGAAGCGCTTGGCATCAAGCCTCTGGCGGTGCACAGGGATAATGACACGCTAAGCCATCCTGATACGAATTATGTGCTTTCGGCAGGCGAAATAATTATCCTGCTGGGACCGGAAGAGAAGATCCACAAGATTGCAGAGCTTTTCAGCTACAATCCAAAATGACGGTCAAAGGCCTTGCAGTCCAGATTTTTCTGCGCTTCCTTAAGTCTCTTTTCAGATGCCAATAGTCAAATGACTGATGGATGAACCGCCATCCGGTCGGGAAAAGCTTTTCACATATTGGTGTAATATATTACGGAGATGCTGCTTATCGATTATTTGCTGCTGGCGGTCTCGATCCTGCTTCTATTGAGCATAGCCGCAAGCAAAGCATCAGGCTGGCTGGGTGTGCCAGCTCTGCTTCTTTTTCTCGCGATCGGCATGCTGGCCGGCTCTGACGGTCCGGGAGGAGTCTACTTCGATAGTCCCTGGCTGGCGCAATACCTGGGGATTGTAGCTCTCATATTCATCCTCTTTGACGGCGGACTGCAAACCAAGTGGGACAGTGTCAAGGCCGTTCTCTGGAAGGGCCTGACCCTCTCCACACTGGGCGTCATAATTACCGCCGCTCTAGTAGGATGGCTGGCCAGTTATTTTCTTGGTTTCTCTCTTCTTGAAGCCATGCTTTTGGGAGCTATCGTCTCCTCAACGGATGCCGCTGCGGTCTTTATGGTTCTTCGGTCCAGGCAGGTCAGCCTTAAAGGAGATCTCAAGCCGCTTCTTGAGCTGGAGTCGGGCAGCAACGATCCTATGGCTATATTTCTGACCGTTATCCTGACAGGGTATCTTGTTGGAGAGCATCCTTTTGCTTTGAACATCATCCCTGCCTTCGCCCAGCAGATGGCACTCGGTGCAGTTTTGGGATATCTGGCCGGCAAGGCAATTGTCAGAATCATCAACCGCATAAAGCTGGAATATGAAGGCCTCTATCCAGTTCTAACCATATCTCTGGTGATGATGGTATATGGCCTGGCCACCCTTCTGGGAGGAAACGGCTTTCTAGCAGCTTATATGGCAGGCATAACTTTGGGAAATGAAAGCTTCGTCTATAAGAGAATGCTGCTGCGCATCCACGACAGCATGGCATGGTTGATGCAGATCGCCATGTTTCTTACCCTGGGATTGCTTGTCTTTCCAAAACAGCTCATCCCCATAGCTGGAGAGGGCCTGCTTTTAGCCTTCGTCCTCATGTTCCTGGCCCGGCCGGTGAGCGTTTTTATATGTTTGATATCCAGCGGTCTGACCATCCGTGAGAAAATGCTGATTTCCTGGGTCGGTCTGAGAGGAGCCGTCCCGATTATCCTGGCCACATTTCCACTTTTGGCAGGCATCTCTCAAGCGGATAGGATATTTAATTTCGTATTCTTTATTGTTCTTACCTCCGCCCTGGTACAGGGGTCCACAATATCCTTAGTGGCTCGATTGCTTGGACTGGATGCACCACAGCGAAAAGCTTTGGATTTCGGCATCCATTGCCCGCCTGGAATAAGTCTCAGAGATCGACTGATAGAATTGCCTATCACCGAAGATGCAGCTGTTGCGGGCAAACAGATAGTGGACTTGAGGCTTCCTCAAGACATATTTATTGCCATGATAAAGAGAGATGATTCCTTCATCATCCCCACTGGAGGCACAATCCTGCAATCCGGAGATGTCCTTTTTGTGCTTTCGGAATCAGACAATGCCGAATATCTGAACAATTTGCGAGGCCGGTTCGTCACGCCACTCAAAGAGAATACATCATAAGCCAGGGTGCTCACAGCAGCAGTAAATAAATAAGCTGTCCATCACCAGAATGATAAAATAAGGAGAATAAGGCATGGCACTTCGTCAGATAGAAATCAGCCTGCCCAAAGCCAGGCTTCCGGAGCTGGAGGAGGCAATAAGCGGCAGAAAAGAATTGCTCGATCTGCTAATGCAGCCGGCAGTAAGCTCCTGGAAGATTCCGATTGGGGGAGAATGGAAGACCCGCTTTTCCACCGATTTCATTCTCATAAGGATGCTGGTCTTGGCTGAAGACAGCCAGAGCCTGCTCGATATGCTGGAAGAAAAGTTTTCCGGGGAGGAGGGCTTCCGGATAAACATCTTCGCTCTGGAGGCATCTTTTCCAGACATCCCCGAAACCGCTAACCAAAGGGCAGTCTCTTCATCCGACGAGGTCGATCATAAGGAAAGGGTGAGCCGGGAAGAGCTGCACAATGATCTTGTGGAGGGAGCCAAGACCACCAAGATCTATATTTCTATGATAATGCTCTCTTCAATCGTTGCTGCAATCGGAGTGCTCAATGACAGCGTGGCCGTGATAATCGGGGCGATGGTTATAGCACCTCTTCTTACGCCCAATGTGTCCCTGTCTTTGGCCACTGCTCTGGGAGACCTGCCGCTGGCCAAGAGCGCCCTCAAAACCCTCTTCCTGGGAATTTCAATAGCCATATTCCTATCTATTGCTCTCGGTTTCTTGCTGCCTGTAGATCCTTCTTTGCAGGAAATATCATCAAGAACCGGTGTAGGGCTGATGGAGATAGTCTTGGCACTGGCCTCAGGCGCAGCAGGCGCTTTATCCTTTACATCAGCAGCTCCCGCCATCCTCATCGGAGTGGCAGTGGCGGTTGCGCTTATGCCGCCTTTGGTGGTGTTCGGATTGCTGCTTGGTGCCGGCTACCATTCGCTGGCTTTGGGAGCTTTTTTCCTATTCCTAGCCAATTTCATCTCCGTTAATCTGGCGGGAGTTATCACCTTTCTCGCACAGGGAATTGAGCCTCGAACCTGGTGGGAGGCCAGGAAGGCAAAGAAGGCTACCATGCTGGCTATCGCAGGCTGGATAATATTGCTGGTAATCCTAATAGTAGTTGTATTCTTTGGAGATCATCAAATACTCAAACCATAGCTCGCCCAGATACTTAAGCAAAAATTTCGGGGAAATACTTATATTTTTTAACAGCAAAGGCAAAAAGATGTCGTCAATTACCCATCTTCTAATCGGAATCATCCTGATTGCCTCTCTAACCTCATCGCAGGCAACCGTCATCACCGTCGGACAGCAAGGCTGCGATTTCTACCGGATCGAAGCTGCTCTCGATTCAGCCGGTCCTGGAGATATCATCGAGGTGCAGAGCGGTGAGTACTATGTCAATTTGAATATAACTGTCCCCCTCTTGGTCCTTCGGGGCAAAGACACGGGAAATGGCAGGCCCGTCCTGCGAGCCGGAAGCTCTACGGCAGATATCGAACAGAGTAGCAATGGCATGACTGAAATGGTTGTGAAGTCGGGAGGTACAGCTATAGCCATCCGGGAATTTGGATGCATTATCGATGGTTTTGATATCACAGGAGTCACCTGGCCGGTTCCCTATGGATCAGGCGAGCACAACGACCTCATAGGCAATGCTGCTATCAGAGTCTACTCCGACGGGAATACTATATCCAACAATACGTTTTACGGGAGCGACCTTACGGCCATCGGTCTATGGAATTGCAGCAACAACAGGATCATCAATAACACCATAAAAGACATCCCCTTCGGTTATGCTGTTGAACTGTACAACTCACATCAAAACAACATAGAGGGCAATAAGCTGATCCAGAACCACTGGGGAATTGAGATGCAGAGAAGTGACTCAAATATAATTGAAGGCAATGAGATAACCGATAGCATCAACGATGCCATAAAAGCCATGAAATGCAACTTCTCCATAATCTCTGGTAACACAATTACAGGTAGCGGCTGGGAGAGCGAATTTGAGAGCAATGGAAAAGGAATATATCTGGTCGGATCTATGGGCCTTATTTCCAACAACCTCATCCTGTCCAACAGAGGATATGGCATTTACATTGAGAGCATCTTCTGGAACAATTATCCAGCGGATGAGTCTTATGAAAATCTCATCCACAGAAATAAAATTAGGGGCAATGGCAAAGACGGGATTTGCCTGGTGAAAAGCTGGCAGAATCACCTATGGGATAACAACATCACCGCAAATCAGGGCGATGGCATAAGCTTAGCCTTCAGTCACAACAATACAGTTGAATCAAGTAATATTAGCAGGAACCAGCATGGCATACTCTTGCACCAATCCAACTATACGGAAATTGCCAATTCCACGATTATGGATGAAGCAAAAAGCGGCATTCTTCTTGATCAATACTGTACAGGGAACACTCTAGCCACCAACATAGTCTCCAATAGCACCGAAGGCATCAATATCTCAGGCACCTCTCATGGAAATACTATATTTGGAAATAATCTCACCTCAAATGTTCAGCCAGCCTGGGACGAGGCTGCCAATTCCTGGGATAAGGAAGGCAAGGGAAACTATTATGGCCAAATGGATTGCAAGGACCAGGACAGTAACGGCATCTGCGATTCGCCTTATCCGATTGCCGGTGGCTCCAGTGTGGATCGCTACCCACTGGTGAGCTGGACGAGAATGCAATGATGATTTTCAACAAACCATCAAGAGGCAGTTAGATGGGAAACGAATTGATGGCAGAAATTAAAAGCAGATGGCCTCGCAAGTTCCGGGAGCAGGAGCGCTACATCTTCCAGAACATCCGCCCAGGCAATAGGATATTCGTGGGCACTGGCTGTGGCGAGCCTCAGTATCTGGTCAGCTCTCTGCTCAATTTCGTCAAGAACCAGCCCAAGGCTTTTCTGGATGCCGAGCTGATCAACATAGTTACCCTGGGTGTGGCGCCCTACACAGATGAGAAGTTTAGGGACAACTTCCGGCTCAACTCCTTCTTCATCGGAGACAGCACCAGAAATGCTGTAAATTTGGCCGGGGCCGACTACACACCTATCTTTCTCTCAGCTCTCCCAGGCCTGATCCGATCGGAGAGGATACCTCTTGATGTAGCCCTCATCCAGACCACCCCTCCCGACAAAGATGGCCGAATGAATCTCGGCGTCAGCGTGGACATCGTCCGGGCGGCTGTGGAGAAGGCAGGGATTGTGATCGCCCAGCCCAACTCCTGCATGCCTGCGGTGGAAGGGGACGGCTGGATCAGCATGGATGATGTCGACTATATAATTGCAAAAGATGAGCCCCTGCTGGAGTACATCGAGGATGTGCCTGGAGATATTGCTCAGAAGATCGGAAGGTACGTGGCCCGCATTGTGGAGGATGGCTCTACCATCCAGGTGGGATACGGCAGCATACCCAATGCCATTGTCTCCAGCTTGCAAGGAAAAAAGCATCTGGGAGTGCATACGGAACTGCTTAACGACGGCATTGCAGGACTGATGGAAGATGGAATAATAGACAACAGCCAAAAGAGCATCAATCCAGGCAAAAGCATTGCCACCTTCTGCATGGGCCGGCGTCAAACCTTCGATTTTCTGAGGGAGAACAGCTCGATTGAGTTTCGCACTATCGACTATACAAATAATCCACTCATCATTGCAGAGAACAGGAAGATGACGGCCATAAACAGCGCTCTGGAAGTTGATCTCACCGGGCAGGCCACGGCTGAGTCGCTGGGGCACAGCTTTTACAGCGGTATCGGCGGCCAGGCAGATTTCATGCGCGGGGCAGCTCTTGCTCCTGGGGGAAAGACAATTCTCGCCCTGCCCTCCACCGCGCAAAGCATGAGGCCGGATGCATCTGCTTCTTCAAGAGGGCAGCTCGTATCCAGAATTGTGCCCTTCCTGAAAGAGGGGGCAGGAGTCACATTAACGCGGGGCGATATTCACTACGTTGTCACAGAATATGGCATCGCCTACTTGCACGGCAAGAGCATTCGAGAGAGGGCTATGGACCTCATCTCCATTGCCCATCCAGGTTTCCGGCTCTGGCTGATAGAGGAGGCCAGGAAGCTGCATCTCATCTATCCCGATCAGGCATTCATTCCCGGCATAAAAGGCGAGTACCCGGAGGATCTGGAGGTACAGAAGACCACCCGCACCGGTCTGCGGCTGCTCTTGCGACCGATCAAGATCAGTGATGAGCCGCTCCTCAAGGATTTCTTTTATTCTCTATCCGAGGAGAGCATGTATCAGAGGTTCATCTCCGCCAGGAGAGACATACCCCACGAGATGCTGCAAAAATTTGTGGCGGTAGATTACTTCCAGAAGATGGTACTGGTGGGTGTAACGGAAGATGATGGCAGGGAATCGATCTGCGGCCTGGGCCAGTATGGCATGAACAGCGATACATACACGGCAGACGTAGCTCTTGTAGTCAGGGACAACTGCCAGAATAAAGGTGTGGCTGCGGAGATTCTCAGCTATCTGACATACCTTGCCAAAAAGCAGGGCCTTCTGGGCTTCACAGCCGAGGTTCTGGTTGGAAATGAGCCGGTCTTCCGGCTCTTCAGTAGAATGGGTTTTGACGTGAGCAAGAGAAACGAGTCGGGCGTCTACGAGATGAAGGCTATGTTCAGATGATTTTTATTTCCTATCACCCATCTTCTTGGCCTTTTTGACCCTCTTCGTGCAGGCAGGTCTCTTGATCTGGAAAAGTGACCTTTGCATCGTTCGGAAGTTAGATGTACTAAAATGATGCTCATAATAATTGACCGGTGAATCCAATGAAGTTCGATGTAGTAATAAGAAAGGACGAAGACGGCTATTATGTTGCCACTGTCCCGGATCTAGCTGGCTGCCATACCCAGGCGAGGAGCCTTGATGAGCTGATGAGCCGGATCAAGGAGGCCATTTTGCTCTGTCTGGATGTGAAAGAAAGGGATGAAATGAGCAGCTTCGTAGGGGTGCAAATAGTTGAAGTTGAGACCTGTTAGTGCAGAAAAGGTAATAAAAGCCTTGAGCAAAATAGGATTTCAGCCTTTGAGACAAAGAGGCAGCCACCTATTCATGAAGCACCCGGACGGAAGATCTACTGTCGTCCCCATCCATCCTGGAGAAGAATTGGGCAGGGGAGTCTTGATGGAAATCCTCAACGATGCAGGTTTGAGCAAAGGGGAGTTCATCGAGCTTTTGGATCAGATTTAGCCGCTTCTTTGTCCCTTGGCTGGAGCCCCGTTGCTCTCAGCTGCCGCTCATCAGCTACTCCTGGCAATGGCCCGGAAGAACTCTTCGTGCAGGCGGGCCTCGTTTTCGAGGGCTGTGATATCCAGGTGCTCATCCTCAGCGGGCGCAAGCGCAATCTGTCCATTCAAGGGCTCAGTGGTTTGTCGTTTTGCAGGTCTTCCTCTTCTTGCCAACTGGGATGCATCTCCTGTATTCAAAGACAGAACAAAAGTATGTTAACTCTTCGCTTGACGCTGTCAAGATTGGGGGGGCGTTCCCCTAATTGTGTTTTTATTTAATAATCCGGAAGAAACCGTCCGTCAATATCTCGAAGGGTTTTTTTGCCAGAGATAAGGGTAGACCAGACCTCTTCTCAATGCCAAATTGAATCTGTCCTTTGAGGATGGCGAACCTCATCTTGGCTCTGGAAAAATCCCTTTCGTAGACCAATAAGTGATCTATTGCGGCGCTGCTCTGGCCTTTTCCTTCCTTGCCTTCCTTTCCCATTCCCACTTTACTCTTGATTCGCTGGGAAAGCATGGTTCCCGGCAGAGGGTGGGCAACCGTGAAGGAGAGATAATCGAGGGAAAGTGAGGTGGCAAACCTTATGGTCTTGAGCACTGTATCGTCAGTGTCTCCCGGGTAGCAGAGGATGAAAAAGGCGCCCGTCTTTATTCCAGCCGCCTTGGCCGCCTCGATGGCCCGGCGAGCCTGATCCGGCGAGATACGCTTATTCATAAGCTTCAGGATCGACTCGTCGCCTGACTCGATACCAAATAGAATTCTATCGCAGCCGGATTTCTTCATGGCCTTTGCAGTAGCCGCATCGATCGAGTCCACCCTGCCCAGGCATTCCCATTTGAAATCCAGCCCGCGGGCCTGGATATCTTCGCAGATCTTCATCATGCGTTTTTTGTTCAAGGTAAATACATCGTCTGCGAAATGAATCCGCTGGTAACCTAACGCCAGGGCCTCTTCGACCTCATTGAGTACATTGTCAGAAGACCTTTCTCGATAAGTGGCTCCGAAGACGGCATTGCTGCAAAACTCACAGCTGAAGGGACAGCCCCGGGTAGTTAGAACCGAAGTGGCAGAGTAGCCAAGCCTCCTCTTCCAGTGATCGATATACTTTTGGTTTGGGAACAGATGCCTGGCCGGAAATGGTATCTGGTCCAGATGGGGCTGTAGATCCCTCTTTGGCGTCTGGATGGTAACGCCTTGTTGCGGATGTCGATATTCCAGGCCTTTTATGGAGCTGAAGTCCAAGCCAGCCTCATAGGCCTCGACTATCTCTTGAAGCGTCTGTTCTCCTTCACCCAAGACCACCAGGTCAAAGTCGCCGTGGAATATTTCAGGTGAGCAGGAGGGAAGAGGTCCACCGGCCACGAGAAGGTCGCAGCGATCACGCATGAGCCGGGCGAAGGTAAGACTGTCTTCCTGCATGGAGACCATGCTATAAATTCCCACGATATCAGCCTTTGAATCCCTGGCTCTTTGCGAGGCTTCTTCTCGACTAAGAAAGGTACAGTCCAGCAACTGCGGTTTATACCCAGCGCTCTCAAGGCTTGAGGCCAAATACCCCAATCCTAAAGGCGGGAAGCGAAAAGACGACCGATCATAACTGGGTTTGAAATAGGGATAGATGAGGAGAACTCTGGTCATATTCTACCCAGCTCTATGGAATAGGCGAATTCTTTCGTCTCAGGTGGCAGTACGTAAGCCAGCCCGGACCAGGCCAGACAGCCGGCTGCCAGTTCCCTTCCCCGGAACATCCTGGATCCTTCCACCTTCTTCAGGGAAAACATCAGACCGTCTGTTGGATCTATGAATGAGGCATCTTCTGCTTTTATCTGGTCCCAGCTTCCTATTTTTTCTCCCTTAAGGATGAGGCCATTTGAATCTTTGTATGTATCAAAACAGTTTGCACCCTGCTCGTTCATAATAGTTATCTCCCTGCAATCATCAATTGCAGGAAACCAGAATTTCACATCAATGCGAGAGTCGCAGATCAGGTAGGATGCACTCACATAAGCAATATTGGGCATCTCAGTGAAGACATCCTCTAAATCCAATCTCTTTTTCAGGGCTCTGGATGAAACCGATATCCAATTCCTGAATAGAGGATGCTCTCGATGAATCTTGCAGAAGGTATCTCTAGCCAGGCAGATCAAACCATTGTTGATTATCCTGCCTCTTCGGGCCATTTCGGCTCTGAGATTCATCTCAAAATCAGCCTTGATCAAGCAAAGCCCGTTATGCCCTGTTGTTGATATCCTCCACGAACCAGGGAATACGGGCTTGGAGCCAATCTTGAGCACGGGAAGACCAAAACCGACGCCTTCTTCAGATAGATCTCGATTTCCCAATCCCAGGACTAAACCCTTCTGAATCCTGGAAGCTGGAAAGGGGCCCGTTCCTGCCTCCACTGTCTTCAGATAAGCCCCATTAAAGTTACGTATAGGATATCTTTCTGCCATGGATCTAAAAGCATATTGAAACTATTGTTATAAAAAGATAGTTCGATTGAAAAATAGTAATAAAACCGCAATCATCCTCGCAAAACTCTTCATCCATAAGTCTCTCTAATAAGGCCCAATGCCGATTCCTGCACCCGGTCCACGATTTTTTCAGGAACGTATGATCTGGGCGTTTGGGAGCGGGCCAGGCAAATAAATGCCGGTCTGGCAACGCTCTCCAGAACTCGCCGAACTCCACCCAGCCTTTTTTTCACAACCTCATCAGGCGGACCTCTGTCGTCGTTTCCATACAGTCCGTCCAGATCAAAGCCAACAGCGGTGGGAAGAAGACTATCTTGCAGATCCCTCTCGAAATCATTCAGGGTTATTTTCTGGGGTACGGGAGAGCTTTTGGCACTCTGGCCTTTGAGGCTGGTTATGGTCTCATCCCAGACAATCCATTTACCTTTTCTTTGATTTGGATGAGCGCTTTTCTCGGCAGTTCTGGGCGAGTCGATCATCTCTGATCCGGATACTCTTCCATAGGCATCTATTTGATTTTCCTGCGGATTGAAATGATATAGAGCCCCTACGACACTGTAGTGAAATCCGGGGCAGGTGAAATTGCCCTCGTTGACTTTTTCCTGGCAATAGTCCTGCAGGTAGGGCATAAGTCTTGCAATAAATTGGAACTTTTCCCTTCCTTCCCGCGCGGGCAGAGCCGGACAATAGTGGAACATGTCATGGTGGGCATCTATGCGTACTACTATCAGGCTGCACTTATGGCGCAAGAATTCCTTGAACCAATACGGGACGATCTCGTTATGGGGATCGATAATGACGATCTTTGTTCCACCGATGAACAGATCGACGGGGGAAAACCGGAAGGAACCTGAGGACACTGAAACCCTCCTGGAGGCGGAGATGAGGCGGTTGTGCTCTCGATTTAAAGTTCAAATTTACCCACGATTATTCATGTATGTAATGAGCCTCTAAACTTAATAAATTTTTCGCATGTCCGCTCTACACATATTCACTCGACAGTGATATGATGCTGAAGATCCCACGCAGTAGAGCGAGGAGATGTAAATGAGATTTCGGAGTAGTATAATTCTTACATTGCTCTGTGCCTCGATTATCATCTGGTTGGGGGCGGCGCAAGGCATGGTAGTCATCAATGAGGTGGAGACAAATCCGTCAGGAGATGAAAGTGCCTTCAAGACTGCCATAACGGCTTGGTTTGAGCTTTATAATAATGATGACAAAGATGTTGATATCAGTGGGTGGAGCATAAATAATTCACAGGGAAGATCTATGACACTTCCCCAGGGCGCGGTCATCAAAGGCCTGGACTATTACGTAATGGATGTGAGGCCCAAATGGCTGGCTCAAAGCGGCGAGGTTCTGGTGCTGAAGAATGCCACTGGCTCAGAGGTGGACCGGACTGCCGTTCTCAGCGACGGAGAGGATAGCGAGATCGCCTGGACCCGGGACCCGGACGGAAGGGACACCGATAGCACGGATGACTGGAAGTTCCTGGCCTGCAGCCGCGGATTTTGATGGGATATGAGATCTCGTTCAAATTGGCCTGGGATGAGCTGGACCGGCTCGCTTTGCAGGATTGCACCGTCTCCTTCCTGGGAGAGAATTACCAGGTGAGAGCGGGTGAAAGAGAGGTGCTGCAGCCCTCCGGCGCTCCTGCAGGGGAAATGGAAGCGGTACTAATTTTGCACTACCTGATCGGCCTATTGAAGCACGGCTTTCACACTACGGGCGAGTGGATCTCCTTCAAAGAGACCAAAGGCGGCAAGCTCTTCTGGCCTGCCTTCCAGGAGAGCTGCATCAAGCCGCTTGTGCAGAGCCTTCAGCGGGACCCGGAGGGCCTGGTGCGTAATTTGTCGGCGCGCCTGGGAGGCAGAAGGGTAGGGGGCGGGGATGTGGCGGTGGAGCTGGCCACTTTTCCGGAGGTTTTCGTCCGAATGCTCTTCTGGAAAGGGGATGAGGAGCTGCCGTCCGAGGCGAGCATGCTCTTTGACCGGGGACTGACCGAAATTTACAGCATGGAGGATGTGGCGGTGCTTCTCATGGCTGTAGTGCAAAGGGCAATAAAATAAGTCCTGGCTTTGTTTTAGTAGAGTGATTTTCTCCCACCCGCTGTTTCGACTTCTCGTCGAAACTCTCGCTGATCCGCGGCTAGCGATATTTGTCCTTCGCAATCCTACAAGTTAAAACCATATGAATAACCCAAATAGTAGTAATAGATGGACATTTAGTACTAATAGTCAAAAATATCATGGAATGAAATAAATGAACGGGAAATATACAATTATTGGAGTACTGCTTTCGATAATGGCTTTAGCTCTGCTCCCCGGTGTAGCGTGTGCAGAAGACGACGTACTCTTCCAGGTATCCACCATAGATGCCCTGCTACAGGGTGTTTTTGATGGCTTTTACACATTCGATGATCTCAAGACCCAGGGCGATTTCGGCATAGGCACCTTCGATTCGCTCGATGGTGAGATGATCGCCCTGGACGGGGATTACTATCAGATTAAGGCGGACGGCGTGGCCTATCCGGTGCAGGGCAATATGACCTCGCCCTTTTCCACAGTGACCTACTTTAAAGCCGATCAAAACATAGCAATTCGAAATGCCAGCAACTTCACAGAGCTTTCCCGCCAGTTGGATGAGCAGCTGCCCTCCAGGAATGCTTTCTATGCAGTGAGGATCGACGGGACCTTCCCCTACATCAAGACCAGGAGTGTTCCCAAGCAGGAGAAGCCTTATCCACGCCTGGCTGATGCAGTCAAGAATCAATCGGTCTTCGAGTTTGCCAATGCCACCGGTTCTGTGGTTGGCGTCTGGGCACCTGAATTCTCCAAGGGCCTCAATGTCCCAGGATACCACTTCCACTTCATAACCGCGGACAGAAAGGCAGGTGGGCATATCCTCGATCTTCAGGTTGATGAGGCCGAGGCCAAGGTGGACATCACGGCCGGATTTGCCATGCAGCTCCCCACAACGGGTGATTTCTACAATGTCGATCTAACCCAGGATCTTCAATCCGAGCTTCAGAAGATTGAGAAGTGAAGGGCAAAGTGCAATAGTAGGCACAAACTTCTTTTATTATTTTAAATGCAATACCCCGCAGCTTGCTGCACGGGTGCGCCGCCGCCGTTTCACTCCAACAAAAAATCTTCTCCGAAAATCCTGACCAGCTCCTGATCAGCATCAACCTCAATCAAAGTGCCACTCTTTATCAGCATAATCTCCTCCGTCACTCTGTCCACCAGGGGAATGCCACTGATGATGGCACCTACCGCCACAATGGGCTCGGAGCGGATGTTGATCATGGCCACGGGTGCAAGCCCCCTCTTTTTGAGCTGGTAGATAACGTAGGAGCCGACAGTCGAGCCCTTGCCTCCCGGAAAGATGAGCACCTTTCCAGCGATGCACTGGCCATAGAGCTTGTGCGCCGGATCGACCACTATGCCTGTCCTGGCATCGACATTGCCCAAAAATGAGATGGCATCCTTTGTAACCAGAGCCGGACCGCAGGCGCGGCCGGAGGCAACCTTGTGGCATTTTATTTCCATCAATACCTCCTCCCCAGAGCTACATCGATGCACTCTTCCAGACTTCCCAGACCAGCCTGAACGCCCCCAAGTCCTGGTAGGTAGACAAGAGCCTTGCCGGAATTGACCATCATTTTATCAAAGCGTTCTGTAGCCGGGGAGACGACCATGCAGGTGTCGCAAAAAACCCTCGCCCCGCTCTTCTCAATGGCCGCGACCAGTTGGGGGTGCGAATCGGCGATCTTGCGGGCGGTGCAGACCCACAGCTCCTTTTGCACCTTCTGGCCTTGCAGCAGCCGGGCAATGGTCTTCAGCTCCTCAAGAGAGCAGTGGGGGCAGCCCAGAGCCACGACATCTGCTCCACTTCCCGGATATTTCAGATAGACCTCATCGATCTCCTTTCTGCCGAGACATATCTTCTCATCCGGCTCTGATGCCGCGGTCGGCGCAGGGGTGACATCTTCTACGTAGTAAAGGGCGACGGAGCCGCTGGCGGCCATGGCCGCGCCCAGAGCCTTGAGCTCGTCGACTGAGGGTGCACACCTCAACCGGAAAAGGGGCACGCCGTCCTTGACAATCCTGCCCACCAAAAATCCCAGAGCCCCATAGTCCGAGCCCTGCAGATCTGCCTCAACCTCTACAAGATGCGTGGGCATTCGATTCTCGTCCAGATGGTAACCAAAAAGAGCCGTCTTTCCCACCAGCGCTGCTGCCAATGCAGACGGCCCCCCCTCGCGATTGGTGCGGGCACCGATCACTGAATTAGCGTAGGAGACGGCGGAGGACTCGCTCCAGGCCAGATGATCGCCCCGACTGGCCAGGCCTTTGTAGATCTGATAAGGAGTGCAGGTGCAGTCGATGGTGACGCCCAGGCGGCGGTAGGCTTCAATGGTCTCCTCCTGCTTGAGGGCGAATTCTTCCCCGATGCCCATCTCCTTCCAGCGGCAAAGATCCATACCGGCCGGGTTGAGGATGCTGGGCACAACCACACGGCCCTGCAGATCGGAGATCCACTCCAGGCCCGCTTCGCCGATGTTCTTGTAGGACACTCCCGCGATCTGCACCGATCTCACGGGCACGAGCTTCTCTGCGCCGTAGATGTCGCCCAGAGCCACCAGGATCTCCATCATGCGACGCAGGGTTTCACCTTGCTCGCCCTGATAAATGCCTTCTTCCTCACGGGACAGGTACATGGCTATTGGCTCTGGGCTCTTTGCAATAAACTCTTTTCCTGCAATTGCATTCCAGAATTTCGTCCAAGTGATGTCCTTCTCTCATCGTGACTTCGCGCCTTCGCGTGAGACTCTGGATCTCGCGTGAAAGCGCGAAGTCTGGCAACCATGATTGCCGACCTCAAGCATGATCTGAGTTCGACTGGATGGTATGATTCGATGGCTGCATCCCTAATCAGCCCGGACGGCGGCCAAAGCACACGCGCCTCGCGGGTCCCGACGCTCCCTCTGGATTGCTGGCGGCATCGATCTTCGGCCGATTGGTGTGATGACCACTTTGTTGATTGAATACCTGTAATAATAACTACGCCTCATTGAGTGTAGAAGTTGTGGCTGACTTACCATCTGGCATGTGAGATTGAAGTAGGATGGTAGAGGCCAACAAACATATCATTGACATCAGCACAATGTAAGATGACAGCAGAAGATTGGTTCAACAAAAGTGTTGCTCTCCATGACCAAGGCAACTATGCTGATGCCATCAAAGCTTTGGACGAGGCCATCAGGCTATCTCCCAACGATCCCAACAATGCCATAGCCTGGAACAACAAAGGTGTTGCTCTCGATGCATTAGGCAAGACAACAGAAGCTAATGCGGCCTTCACCGAGGCCAAAAAGCTTGGGTATAGCGGATAGAAGCGAAATGTCAACCTGGTGAGCAACAGGAAGATGGATGCCGGAAAGTGGCCGCCGGGATGGAAGACCTGGGCAGGTCTGGAGTAGAACTCCCCCGACGGCCAGGGAGATCTTGTACTTCCAATAAGATAAAGAGATGAATCAGCGTTGAAGAATCACTGATTGCACCCGGCATATCTTAGATCCTCTTGTAGCTCTTCTTCCCCGTAGTGTCGCTTGACTTTACGCTGACCTAGAAGATCTTCGAACTGAAGAAGAGTCAGGCCACTGAGAGCGGAGGCTTTTCCAGAAGAGAGCATTCCTCGTTGATAAAGGGCCAGAGCTAACTCTTTGTAAAGCTCAGCTTCTATCTCATCAGGTGGGACTCGTAGAGCATTGACTATCTCTTCCGGGATCTTCAGAGTTCTAGTGCTCATTTTGATTCATGCTCCTTTTCATAATAATAGCAGAGATTATTCATTAAGCTATTGGATAGGTTGAAGATCTCTTCAGTCAAGCAGTCTGCAGATCAATATCCAGAGCTGAAAATCGAACCCCTTTGCCCCAAGAGCGTGGTGTATCAGGCCCGACCGGCCCTTCTGCCCTCGAGTGCGATCGCTTGCGGGCAAGCCAGCCCGTCCTGACGACGTCGCAGCAGCCCCGGACGGCCCGGCCCACGGGCGGCGGCCAGGAGCGCAGCAGGGACCCAAGCATCGGCAGCAACCACGGCCCTGCGGCTGCCCGGTGCTTATCTCTTGCTCTCAGGCTGATGAAGCGCAGAAGTTATATAATGTCGAAGCGGTTCAGATCGTCAAAGAGCTTCAGAAAACCGCATATGTACATAGCAGAACAAAGTTCATACCACCCGATCATTGAGAATTGTGTTAGAGACATCCTGTTCTGGTCGACTCCGATTATGGCAATTAAAATGGTATGATAAAAATAAATGAAGCCGTTAAATGTATACGGCTGTTCCTGGCTCGACGTTGATTATCTTTGACTCCCCACTCTGGAAGTATATTCTCTTGGGGTAATTGAACTGGCCGTCGAAAACCCTTATGTCGTGGTACATGTTTCCTTTAACGCTGAAGCTGAAGCTTCCATCTCCTGAGGTCTGCTTGCCTATGTAAACCTCGTCCAGGTAAACATCGTAGCCTCGCATTCCATTGGACATGATGATCACCGACACGTCTCCAGAAGCCAGTCCAGGTGTAAGCTGAGGATTGTATTGTGGGGACCCGGCCGATATTTGCTCACCATAATACACGGCTGGATTTGTTGGTGGCACCATTGACCCTGGCGCTGCCTGGGCAAACACATCCACAACGACCACATTGCTGGGCTGATTGTTCACCACAAAGTAGAGCATGTGTCTTCCTACCTGATCGGCTGCAAAGTTCATTGTGTTATAACCTGAGTAAAACTGGTAGGTTTTGTACTTGAGAGTGTTTTTGTCGGTCTGAACTATCTCGTAGAAGCCTGCTGGCCCTTCAACTGGTGCGTAGGCCACCAGCTGCAGCCCGGTTCCGACTGGGCTTACCACATACTGTGTCCAGTTTGTTGCTCCCTGTACCCAAAGCTCGTTGTTCCTGGATGGTACTGTGGACACATACTGGGAGTATGGCAACGCCTGGCCGGTGCCGTAGTATATCTCGGATGGCATTTTCTGCGCTATATCAAACCTTGAAGGGGTGCTGATTATGTCGCCCATTAAAGGCGTAATTGAGGTTGTATAATATTCTCGGAAGGGCGAGAATGCGATCTCGCTATACTCTTGGCTGTAGAAGGAACCACTCGAAGTGTACCAGGGGAAGTTGAAATAATATCCGCTGGAGACTATGTTGGGATTAAGCCAATCTCCTCTTGATCCCATTTTATCATCATTGTTTTTTTTGTTTCCATCATCTTTTCCTTTGTTGCCATCACTGTCTCCAATGGCACAAGAAATTCCCAAGAATACGACGACAGTAATAACGATCAGCTTAATCAGTTTATTTAGCATATTTTTCCACCCACTATTGTAATCTCGAGGTTTTATATATGAATATTACTATATCAAAAAGATTGCCTTATAGAGATATGTGAGATTTATAGTAGTAAGGCTCAAAGGCCGAAATGCGCCTACCATAAATCTCAAACATTTGTGTCAGTGATGCAGTATCTCTAAGATATTGCATGCACTATTGGTGGCGTTGATCCTGCTGGCATTTGGGCAAACACATCCACTATGATCACATTGCTGGGCTGGCTGTTTACCACAAAGTAGAGCATATGTCTTCCAACCTGGTCGGCTTTGAAGTTCATGGTGTTATAACCCTGGTTGAACTGATAAGTCTTGTACTTCGGATTGGTTGTGTCGGTCTGGATTGTCTCATAGAAGCCAGCGGGTCCTTCAACGGGTGCGTAGGCGATTAGCTGTAACCAGGTTCCGAGGGGAGTTACAACATACTGTGTCCAGTTTGTTGCTCCCTGAATCCAGAGGTCGTTGGTCTTGGATGGCACTGTGGATGCATATTGGGTGAATGGCAACCCTACACCGGCACCGTAGTACACACGGGCAGGTGTTTTCTTCGTTATATCAAACTTGGTAGGATTGCTTATTATCCCACCCACTACAGGCGTATCGGTGGTTGTATAGTACTCGGCAAAGGGCGAGAACGTGACGTCGCTATACTCTTGACTGTAGAAGGAACCACCCGTCGTGTACCAGGGGAAGTTGGGAACAGGCGTATCGAGCCAATGCAACATGCCAGCCAGCCCCGGATCAGAATTTGTACGGGTGTATACTTGGCCCATGTTGGGGCTAATCCAATCTCCACTTGATCCCATTGAGCTGCCACTGGAACCTGCGCCTAGAGGGTCCTGTGCGAATGCCTGAAATGCAAGGCAGACGAGCACTGTCAAACACAGTAAAATTTTGCTATATTTCATTTTCACACCAACTATTACTTAATTATCTACTTAGATTTCTAAATGATCTCAGAGTTTAAAGAGGAGGGACAGGCAGATAGATTAAGGATGTCAAATCTGCCTGAATTATTTATTGTTTATCTCAATGCCTTGGCCACATTATTTCTTATGTGAAGCTTTCGGCTTTTCCGTTTCAGTTTTTTTGTGTTCCATCTTCTTTCCTGCATCAGCCTTCGCCTTCTTGGCATCAGGCTTCTTTTCTACATTATCATCTATCATATATTCAATCCTCCTTTTGTTATTCTAAATCTAGTAGGATGCCATTAAATAAAAAGCTTTTGGTACTGAAATATTAAAATTTTATAAGCTATGCACATATAAAGTTCAGTAAATTATAAATCGCGATCTAGCTCTCTTCAGATGACCTTGTTCTCAAGGCACTCGATCATGAGCTGCTTACCTGGATCAAAAAGAGACTGGGCAAGCAATTAATCAAAATATAAAATTATTGGAGCGGATCGATCCCTCGACCCACCCTTATCATCTCTCTTGATTCATCAGTGGATGGCTTTAAGAGAAGTTCAACGGGAGCTCGTCGTTGTCTGAGTATTTCCATCGGAGCTCGTCGTTGTTTGATAAGTTCCATCAGAGGTTGTCGTACTCTGACCAACAGGTGTAATTGTGGTCTGGCCGTTGGTTGTCGTGGTAGTTTGACCATTTGATGTAGTTGTAGTAGTCAATCCGTTTGGAATTTGGGATAAGCTTCCGATCGTGCTGTAGCGCCCAGAGTTTTCGGCTTTGCCAAGAACAGTTACTGGCATCTGTTTTGCTGCCGGATAACTGGTTACCCCTGTGTTTCCTGCTGGAGCCTGGGCAAACACATCCACAACGACCACGTTGCTGGGCTGGTTATTCACCACAAAGTAGAGCATGTGTCTTCCAACCTTGTCAGCATTGAAGTTCATGGTGTTATAACCCTGGTTAAACTGGTAGGTATTGTACTTAGAACTTGTTGTATCGGTTTGGGTCATCTCATAGAAGCCTGCGGGTCCTTCAACAGGTGCGTAGGCAATTAGCTGTAACCAGGTTCCGATGGGGCTTACCACATACTGTGTCCAGTTTGTTGCTCCCTGAACCCAGAGGTCGTTGGTCTTGGATGGCACTGTAGATGCATACTGAGTGTATGGCAACCCTACACCTGCACCGTAGTACACAGTGGAAGGTGTTTTCTGGGTTATATCGAACTTGGCAGGATTGCTTATTATCCCACCCACTACAGGCGTACCGGTGGTTGTATAGTACTCTGCAAAGGGTGAGAACGTGACGTCGCTATACGGTTGGCTGTAGAAGGAACCATCCGTAGTGTACCAGGGGAAGTTGTGGACAGGCGTTTCGAGCCAATGCAACATGCCAGCCAGCCCCGGATCAGAATTTGTACGGGTGTATACTTGGCCCATGTTAGGGCTAATCCAATCTCCACTTGATCCCATTGTGTTATTTGAACTCATATTGTTTAGACTTATGTTGCTTGGACTTATGTTGTTTAGACTCGTGTTATTTAGACTCGTGTTGTTTGGACTTTCCAATACCGCGCAAGCCTGAAACGCAAGGCATAAGAGCGCCGTCATAAACAGCAAAATTTTGCTATATTTCATTTTAACACCTACTATTGCTTAAATCGTCTTCATAGATTTCTAAATGAAATCACAGTTTTACGAGGCAGGACCGGCAAATAGCGAAAAGGATATCAAAATTCTTTTGAATCCCATCTCAAATCTGCTCGAGTTATTTATAATTTTTTTATTTCAGTGCCTCAGCCGTCTTATTTTGTATGTGAGCTTTCGCCTTTTCCGTGTTAGTTTTTTGTGTGTCCCATCTTTTTCCCTACATCAGCCTCGTCTTCTTGAGATCAACTGTCGTATCTATATTATCCTCTATCTTTTTTTTTGAATCCATCGTTTGTGATTCTAATTCTAATAGGATGCCATTGAATAAAAAGCTTTTGGTATCATAATATTAAAATCCCATAAGCTACGCACATACAAATTCAATAAAATAAAGTGCGGACCTAGATGCATTGAACCTATCCGAACCAACGGCTAAAAATTGATATTACTTCCGAAACTTATTGCTTTCTAAACCAATCGAGCTATGAACTTCGTTAGCCACCATATTGAAAGATGTGTTATGGTGTGTTTTCATACTTCCGAAATGCTGGTAGTGTGCCGAGTTTTCTGTAAATTTCTGGCCCCGTATCCACACCCATTCACTCCTCGATCATAGTATCTGATTTGCTCCTCGGCGGCAGCTTTGTGCAGATGCGGCTGGGTGTTGATGATTACCGCCTGAAGGCCGCCCACATGTCCCACCAAACCCAGGCTATCTCGCTCCTTCCTGACAGGGGACGCCTCTCTTCTCAAATTTTCATCGCTATTTCGCATATCCTTTCGAACGTCTGGAACCCCAAGACCCGGATCAGGAATCACTGAGCTGGAATAATTTCCAGTCATTTCAATGTCATCCCCATGTTTCATTCTTCTTTGCGCCACAATGGGTGAACAATTTTTTTTCCAAATCCGCAATAGTAATTTTTCATCGCGTGACAGGATTTAATCGGAGAAATTCATCTGCAACGTATTAATAGCTCGGCAAGATAATTAATATAATAAATAGATTTAAAATTAATTATAAGAATTGTCATAAACATGATATAATCGACATCTATGATTGGATAGAATCACAATTATATTCATTAAAAATTTAATGTGTTTATTTATAATGCATTACTTTTAATAAAATAGAATATCGTAGATTATTACCATGGGTACTAACAAGAGATTCGCTAAACCTTAATGCTTAGACGATCTAATTAGAATTGCTTAGATCAAGAATATCTTTAGACCAGGCAGATACTATCATAATGGAGAAAGAGATGATGAAAAGAAGCAAGCACGTAATCATTTCGAGAATACTGGACATATGCCAGAATGGCGCCAACAAGACGAGAATTGTGTACCAGGCGAACCTCAACTTCAGAACTGTAGATCCTTATATAGATCTGCTGATAAAGAACAATCTAATAGAGGTCAAGCAAGGTAAGACCATATTATACGAAACAACCGATAGAGGCATAAATCTACTGGATGACTTCAAGCACATTGATAGCCAGCTTTCCGAATTATGAAGATGAAAATTGTTTCAATATCCTTATGATTTAGCTCATTTCGTCCCCCCATTTTTTTTTGACGTCCTCTAGTCCATTCAAATCTTTTCAGCCATTTTAACCTTATCAATCCCCTTTATCTTCTTCAACCACTTCATCATCTGCACGCCAAAAGGGGTTGACGATGCAAATAAATTTTAGGGAAAAGCTTCCCGTATTTCGAATATGCTGCCAGGAGCCAGGCGGAATTAAGATGGCCTGGCCAGCTCGAACCGCTGCCTTCTCGGAATCAATGTGCATCTCACCCTCACCCTCCTGGATGAAGTACACCTCAGAGGAGGTTTTCAGCTTATGAGAGAGAGATGCAGCGCCGGGCTGCAATATGGCGTGGGCGATGCTGAAAGGAAGGTCCAGACCATCCCGGCCAGGATGAAGAAGCTCGCAAATACATGTATTATCCGCCGCCTGAAAGCATCTGCATTTTGCCAAATCTTTTATGAACATTTTCGGGACCACCTTCTTTTGCTCGTCGCACTCTATTTGCCATTACTACTACAAGGAGATTTTTATCCGAGCATTTCGACTTGCATCAGATGTGCCCCGGCAACTTACATAGACCCTAAAACTTCGATTGATGTATTTTTAATTTTTTAAAGTTAGAGATCTGAAGAATAAATGACCAGATTTTTTTCATTCGAGAGAATTGATGAGACGATCCAATCCACCAGATCAGGCATCCTGGAAATCATATGCACCAGATGATAGGACAGGAGATATTCTTCTCCCTCACTTGAATGGCTCATCTTGTCATGCCACTCCAAAATAGCATCATTGATGGCGTCTTCGAAGACCGAATCGAGTTTTCCATCCTCGTTTAAAGAAAAGCCGTCGATGATGTGTGCCTGAATATTCTCACCCTGAGAGTCACAGGTTCGAATGCATAGAGAGGCCCGGCTGCCTGCCCGCTGGATGAAAAAGTACCTTTCCGGGTGCTCAAGGAGGTCGCAGCGCAGATTTTTTTTGCTGACTTCAATTCCAATGCGTATCATACTCATCCGACCCAACCAACTTTACGCAGACTTTTCAAATATAATGTTAAATAGTTACTATTTATGATTTATATATTTTTTGGCCCAGACACCAGAAGTAAATAAATTATTATTATAAAAATTTTAAAAAAAAATATTTATAAACTAAGTAAGATACAAAGCGGATACGAGAGCATTTATCTCTGTTGGAAAGAGTTGGAAGCCAAATGCGCCTGATAGAGATATTTTACTCCATGCAAGGCGAGGGCCCGGCCATGGGAAGGCCGGCCACCTTCGTTCGGCTGGCCGGCTGCAATCTTCGCTGCCAGGGATGCGACACAGACGATAGGCCATGCCGGGAATTATCCATTGCCGATGTGCTGGAGAGCATTCAAGGTGGAAGAGTGGTCATCACGGGAGGAGAGCCCACTCTGCAGATGAGGGAGCTGTCGGAATTGATATCTCTGCTGCATACTCGTGGAAAGGAGATTCACATCGAGACTAATGGCACCAACCCCATTCCTGAAGAGATCCTGGAAAAAATTCACTACGCGGTAGTCAGCCCCAAGCTAGGATCGAATTTCCATCTCGACTTTTGGGCCGGCAAAGAGAACGTCCACCTCAAATTTGTATTGGGCAAAGCTCCCTGGTGCTGGACCTCTGGACTCTTGGAGGATCTTGTCCCTGCTCTGGCAAAGGACAGGGTTTGGATTATGGCCTACGGCACAGACCAGGATATGCAGGGAGCTCGAGAGGCCTGGGATCTGTCTATGCATCTCGGCGTCAACTACTCCGACCGGTTGCATATCAGGTTAAAAGGAAGATAGAATGCATCCTTAGCCTCGAATGCTCTCTAAGCACGCTTCTGCCTCACGAAATACAAAGGCCCTTTCGTCTGATCCCAGTCTTAGCCTTGCCATCCTCAGCAGCCCCTGGCTCATGAAGAAGGGAAGGGCGCGGGTGATGGCATAGAACTCCGGTTCATTGCGGCTGTATCGCCAGAGATAATGGCCGATGTAAGGCTCCGCCATCCTCCCATCTCCCCGGTGAACGGCAAAATAAAACTTGAGTTCGGCGGCAACAATGCCCAGGTCATGCACGGGATTGGCGTGCTCCCTTGAGCTTTCCAAGTCCAACATATAGACCTTGTTCTGGCTGAACAGGTAATTCATGGGATTTGCGTCACCATGCACCCGGCAGCCATGGGACCTGTCCAGAAACGGGCTATGCCACCATTCCCCCAGAAGACAGTTATATTTGGTTCTGGTTGTATTGTCCAGACGAAGCTGATCTAAGTTTTTATGAAACCTTGCGAATGCCTTTTCTTTCCTGTATTCGCATCCTGTTTGATCATGCAGCCTTCTTTGAAGTGATGCGATAGCTGTGAGCCGGTCATACAGTCCGTCATCCCTCTTCAAGTATTTGTAGAAGGATCTGCCCTGAATATATTCCGTAAGCAAGGCACAGTGGAAATCCCTGTGCATGGCAAGGGGCCTGGGAATATCTACCAGCGTCTCGATTTTCTTGAGAGTATAAAACTCATTTTCCATGGCCTGGACTGGATCGTACTTTTTTGTACCGCTCAAATGCTCACTGTAGAACTTGGCCACAACACTTAATCCTGAAGCCTTAAATTCATAGCGACAGACGGTATGCGAAGCAGGCATGACCCTGTAGACATTGACTTTGCCGCCCCGATCGTCTATCCTTTCGCCCAGCACCTGCACCAGCCATTCGCGAAAGGCGTTTCCAGGACCCAATGTGTCTACATACTTTTCTCTTGCCATTTGTCTCCAATCCCATATTAGCCTAACAGCTTCCAGGCCTCTTCGATATGCATAGCCCTCATGCCCAACCGGGAGGACGCAGCTATGTCATTCTCGAAGCTGTCGCCGATGCACATGACCTCCTCTGGCTCTCTGCCCATCAGCTTGGCCGCCTCCAGAAAGATCCTGGGGTCGGGCTTTTTATGGCCGAAGTCTGAGGAGAAAATCACATGAGTGAACTGCTCGTAAAGGCCGAAATATCTCATCTCCTGCTCCGAGAACGATCTCTGGCCGTTTGAGACAATGACCTTGGGGTAGCTTTTCAGATCCTGCAATAATTGCAGGCTTTGAGGAAAGAGCTGCAACCGGCGTAGTGATCCGGCCCGAAAAGCGCGAGCCGTCTCCACTCCCAGCCGCACCTCGTCTATATCCCAGAGGGCATGGCTCTTGCAGATCCTGCTGAAGATATCCTCCACCCGGATCTCAGAATGCTTCTCCCACTTGGCTTCCATCCCCTCTTTAGCCATCCGCCTGTAATCATTCTTCAGATCCTCTGCCGGAATCTTAACACCCTGATAGATCAGCCAATTGCTGACAGCCTCATAGGTATTGATGCTCTCCTCATCGGTATGGATGTCAATCAAGGTGTTATAAAGGTCGAATATAATTCCCTTGATTCCCAGAATTCCCTTTTCCTCCAGCTTCGCCATTCTCTAGCCTCACCTAACGGAGCTGAAAAAGTGCCCCTTATATTCTAAAAGAGCACCACGCCTTTATAAAATAGTCGCATATAGATAGATCTTCGATCCTTGAGGGGATGGATCCGCCCGCCGGGAGTAGTCAAAAGAGTTAGGCTGGGCGGTCTAAATCATAGTAGTACCAGCGGCTATGAGTAGATTTGCCGCGCGGGGCGAAAGTAACCGGGAGGCTGCTGAGAGAGGCTTGCCAGGAATAATTGACCCCTGGCGGTTTCGTTCAGAACCCAAAAAATTATCCCTCATGCCCGTCATCACCACAACGGATAAAGAGCAAATGTCGATTAAGGAGGCTGAAATTCATGAGGACCATAGAGATCGAGATTACGGGAAAGGGAAAGGCACTGGCAAAGCTGGACGAAAGGAATCCCAAGATAAGAGAGGCATTCTTTAAGGCGTTGCCCTTGGAGGGCGCAGCCTTCCTCTGGGGCGAAGAGGTCTACTTCGATGTGCCTTTGCAGATGGACAATGAGAATCCATCGCCCTCCGCGGCCACGGGCGACATTTGCTATTGGTCGCCAGGCCCGGCTTTTTGCATCTTCTTTGGCAAGACCCAGCCCTATTCGTCTGTGAACCATATCGGGAAGGTCACAGAGGGGCTGGAGATATTTAAGAGCGTGGCCGCAGGAGACCGGATAGTGCTGAAGAGAAGGTGAGAGCTCGCCGTTCTTTGTCGGTCCTTTGTGATCATGCGATCTTTGAGGTGAAAACTGGCAAGCTTGAGATTCCTCCCGCCAGGGACGGCGATCGATCCTATAACCTTTAAATATTCGAAGTGGAAATCAAGTACATAGAGCGGCTGTGGTCCAGTGGTTATGACATAGGCTTCCCAAGCCTGTAACCCGGGTTCGAATCCCGGCAGCCGCACATGATCCTGATCTTTGTTCTAACATTCAAATTTGATAATATCCGTATTGTTGCTCTGGCATTTAGGAGAAGAGAACGCCCTTCTTTGAATACTATTGAGGATCTCCCGGATTAGCACAGATAAAAAGAAAATTAGATGCAGAAAGAAAATAGCGAAATCATCCTGGCATAAATCCCTCAACCAGCAAGCATACTTGAGATTAGTAATTAATTACATGAGAAAACAATCTTAATATAGTGCACTAGAAAGTATAAGTAGTAAAAAGTAGGTCCTCACAGTTACGGATCTATCTCACGGAACATTTGGAGGTACTAATGGATGCAGAATTCGTTCTAACACTAGCGTCGCAGTCATGGCTGAAATGGTTCTGTTGCCCGCATTGTGGTAGTGATCACTCTATTTCGAGAGATGGTCGCTGTACCGAGTGCAATGAGCAATTGGTGCTTGTAAGAAATCAAGCGGTTGGATGCGATATTCTTAATGGCCTTTCTGGCGAATTAAAATTCCTAATCTCTTTGCAAACTGGATCTTCCTTTTATTACCACAATCAATGGAATCCATTGGTTAGCCCGATTACAGAGGTAGTTAATTCATGAGTTAGATGTGGAAATCATTCTTTTTATATATTTCCTGGATCGCGTCCAAAATGACATTGGTTCTTGAATTATTATCCGTGACCCAATCTCAGGAAGACTATTATATAAAATTTGCATTGAATCACCTCTTTATCGATCATAAAATTAATAGAGACACCACTAACACACTGTTTAGTGGGTTTCGTCAGTATCTATTAATTTTAAACCACATCAGATTAATATACATAATGCTACTGCTGATTGGTTACTATCTTAATGTAGTTGGCGGCAGAAGCTGGTCCGAAAGCAATGGCCTCCCTATTGCCTACATTGATCCGCTCCAAATTGACCTTGATGCAGCAGTCTTGGCAGGGAGAAACATTGTCGATTATTCTGTTGCACTCCCCGGAATCCTGATTCTTCTTGATCTCAAGGTTGTTGGTTGCGGTGGCAATGGGATTTTTTTGCCAAATATTCCCAAAGGCCAGTGCCTTATCATTGCCTACATCCAGACTGTCGATGTTGGTATCCTGCATTGATGGGAACCTGAAGGCAACTCCATCTGTCTCAAAAATACCAGTTCCAAGTATATCTACTCCACCATTGCCTGCTAATCCATAATCCTGAGACATCGCAGGAACATATAGCATTGCCATGGCCAACACCAATATAGCGCCATTTTTTTTGATAATCTCACCCCATACATTCTTTAATTTAAACTAATGTGACCTTTGAAAGTATTTATATTTTTTGGTAGTAGATACAAGCCAAGTTATGCTTAATTCAGAATATGTTTTCTAAATATATTTTATAATAAAATAATATATTTTTTAGACTATTCAAAGAACCCAGGCAAATTCCGATTATTTTTCACTTAAGCTAAATTCCTATCAATTTCTGATTTGCGGTATTGATCGCCAAAAATATTCTCATCAATCAAACGAAATTAGGCGGATCGTCTTGGAGATAATGAGTGATTACAGAAGCGCATCGCGCAGGATTTTCGCTTGTCCATCCCAGATTCGCAAAGCAACCCGAAACCCAGCTTTTGGGCAGTCCTCCTGCAAAATGCCCTTTGAGCTGCCCCCCGGTACAGATGACGAGAGAACCTCCTCAGAATGCCAGCCACTGCAAGCCTACCACTGTGGCCGTGACTATGACACCAGCGAGGAGAACGCCTGCCACGATGGCCGCGAAGGCCGGCCAGAAGCGAAATCCAAGCAAGAAGGCAATGGCACAGCCCGTCCAGGCCCCGGTCATGGGCAACGGTATGGCCACGAAGAGGACCAAGGCCGTCAGCCCGAAGTTCTCATGCTCTTGAATGTACTTTTTGCGGGTGCGGGCAAAAAGCCAGGAAAAGAATCTGTCACCCCAGCTAAAACGCCTCAGGTAATCTGAGACGGGCCCCAGAAAGAGGAGCAGGGGGATTATAGGCAGGAGGTTTCCAAATACGGATAAGAGATAGGCCTGCCAGGGCGTGTATCCGTAAACACCTATGGCCAGCGGTATGGCGCCTCGAACTTCGGAGACGGGAAGAGCCGCCGCCATCAGAGTTATCAGCCACTCCGGAAGAACAAGGGCCACCTCACGACCACCTCATGGCTGCTACTGTGTGATTAAGACTAAAAATAATTTTTACTCACCTACAGTCCCTTTGATCTCCACCTTGAAGACCGCCTCCTGAGAAGGAGAAGAAACGGAGATGGTCAAATCAACGGGGATTTTCCCGAGAGCTATGGAAAGGGGCGCGCCGGAATTGGCGACCTCCACCTTAATCCCTTGGGACAATTTTGTGAAAGCGCCGATAAGAGCGCCGAAATCAATGGTCTTTGCTACCGATTCTAAATCAGGAATTATGGTGATGGGTTCAACCTCTATGGGCCCCACGGCGATGGGACTCTTGGAATCGCCCGATATCCGTGCCGATATGGGACTGCTGTCTTCCCCGGAGACCTGCACGCTCAAAGCCCCATCCTTTCCCGTTCCCTTTACCTTGGCCACTATTGGGTGCTTCTCCTGGTCCTCCGATCCCTGGATTGTTGCCCGCGCGTCTGCATCTACTTTGAAGGTTACCATGATATCATCGTAAAGCCTTAGGATTTTCTTGGATATAAAGAATGGCAGAGTATCGAGCTACCCTGCAAAAGTTAACCTGATAAATAAAATATAATTTGAAATATTAGCAGCGAAAGGCTGATATCTTCATGGACGACATTACGTTTCGATGCTTGAAGTAGGATATCTGCATATCGATAATCCCATTGCCGTTATTTCTTCACATAACAAGCCCGACTTTAACGATGCAGCGGGCTTGCTCTTGCTGGATGACTTCGATCTGGATGAGGTTCCTCTCGAAGAGATGCAGGCCAGTTTAGAAACAATCAGCCAGAATGCCAGGGAAGGAACAGGAGCCTTCGGACTGTCCACCACCTGTTCCAGGGATGAGCCCCTCTTGGAGGCAGCCCGGCTCGCGAGCCAAAATCTCTGTCTTCTCGATCTGAAGCTTTCCAAGATTCGCGACCCTATCCGCCTTCTGGAACTAATTCCTCGCTTAAAGCGTTGCGGCGTCACTCTCTCCCTCAGGATAAGACCGGAAGACCTATCCAATGCCCTCTTAGAAAAGCTAAATGAGAGCGAGCTGGACATAATTCACCTTGACCTGCGCGGCCTGAACGGAGCCGGACCAAAAATGGTCAAGAAGGCAAAAGACAGCAGAGGCCCAGTTATCATGGCCCTGGCTGATATTGGTGAATTTGAAGATGCCAGGAATCTGCTGGCCATGGGCGCGGACGTTGTGTCTTTGCGGGGAGCGGACCCCGAGTTTGCACAGTGGCTCTCAGGGGCCATGCAGGAGTACGACTCTTTGAGCGGCTGGTGCAATGCACCCAAGCACATCTGTGCGGGCGGCGACCTGCGCGGCCTGGCCTTCTGCTGCCCTCCCGTCAAGCACTGTCCGGTCCTCGGCGCCCTTAAAAAAGCAGGCATGACGCCGGAGGAGTTTGTACATAAGAAGCTATCCTTTGCCAAGGGCACTCCACTGGAGAAGGGCGATGGAACTTGCTTTGGAAGCCTTGTGTGGTGCTGCAAGAAGAGCAAGATGTGCTATTTGCGAGATGCAGCAATGGCCAAAATCGGGCTTTCGGCAAAGGAGTATATGGGGCTGAAAAAGAAGCTGGCAGAAGAGCTTCTTTCCAAACCCTCCTGATAAGTCATGAGCCCTGACCTAAGTTCCGATCGCGTGGCCCAGTGCGCAATGCTGGCTATGCTCTTTGAGCTCTCTTCCAGTCCCAAGCCCGGCAATGTCGATCGCTGTCATGATTTTTCTGATATCGGCTTTCATCATTTCCTGACCAGCGCCGTTTCAGCTTATCCCGTTTTTCGCAAAGCCGCCCAGGGCAAAGGAAGTGTGGGCTCGCTCATTTTAGAGGGAGTCCTGGCCTGGCAGACCTGGAATTTAAGCAGCAACACTCATTTCGGCTCTCTGGTCCTCATGATCCCCATAGCTATCGCCGCGGGAAGGCCTGGAGAGTTGCAGGCGGAGCTAAGAGAGGTCCTGGAAAAGACCACCGTAATCGACGCCATCGACTTTTACAGAGCCTTCGAGAAGGCCAAAGCCAGAGTTGCCGAGGTGGACAGTTTCAGCTTGAATGACAAGAACTGGCAAAAAGCCGTTCAGGGCAGCGGCCAGACTCTGTTGGAGCTGATGAGGCTATCCTCAAAGCATGACATTGTTGCTCGCGAATGGTCCACCAATTATGAGCGCTCATTTCTGCTCGCGGAAAGACTGGCCGAGCAAATCGGCAGATGGGGCCTGAACGACGGTGTGGTCAGAACCTTTCTGGAGGCGCTGTCAGAGGTGCCCGACAGCCTGATTTGCGCCAAATTTGGGGGAGAGTTGGCCCATCAGGTCTCAGAGCAGGCAGGCGAGGCGCTTCTTGATGCCACCCTCGGCAAGGCTCATGATCTGGACCGCGATCTTCTGGCGCAGGACATCAATCCCGGGTCCACGGCAGACCTGATTGCAGCATCTTTATTTATCTCCATTCTGAGGGGTTTGAGGTTTTAATAATGCTTTATGGAAATGACGCTTTAGATGAGCTGGGAATACTAGACGGCATAAACGAGGTAATCGCAACTACCGAGAGTTCCGGGAGGATCAATGCCGCGCCTCTTGGCATCGTCAGAGATGGAGATAGCCTCTTTGTGCGACTCTTCTTAGGAACTCATACCTATGAAAACATCCTGACCAAAGGGTGGTTTGTGGCCAACATCAGCCATGATGCCTGGCTCTTTGCGGAGACAGCTCTGGAGGACCTTGATCCGGAATATTTCATGCGCCGGGAAGATCTGCCTGTGCTAAAAGAGGCAGAAGCCTGGGGGCTCTTCAAATGTGAGGCCTTTGCCACGGATATCATCATCGCCAAGGTGGAGCTGGTCAAGGGCGAGGTCTTAAGAAAGGACTTTCGCGCCTGCAACCGGGGGGCAAATCTTGTAATTGAAGCGGCTGTTGCTGCCACCAGGTATCTGGCTCTTCGCACCGATTCCTATTTCATGGAGCTGATGAAGATGCAAAGGATCATCGACCGCTGTGGCGGTCCCAGGGAACGGGAGGCCATGGACCGGCTTATGGAAAGGATCGATAGCTTTACTCATATACGATAGTGATTCATGTGATCGCTCATGCTTGACCGTTTGCCTTCCGGTTGCCAGAGCCTGGATCTTCTCTTAAGCGGGGGATTTGAATCGGGCATAATAACCCAGCTTTACGGGGAGGCAGGCACGGGAAAAAGCAACATTGTCATGCAATTGGCGGTGCAGGCCGTAGCTCGGGGTCTGCGCGTCATATTCATAGATACGGAGGGTTTTTCCGCGGAAAGGTTCAAGCAGATCGCAGGCCCCGGCGCAGAAGAGATGGCCGCGAAGATCATGATATTTGAGCCCATGAGCCTGGAGCAGCAGGCAATAGCCATTCGCGAGGCCGCCAAGATCGCCGGCCGGGATTTAGGCCTGATAATTCTCGATTCGGCCACATCCCTTTATCGCGTGCTTCTGGAGGCAGAGGATAACCGTTCTATTCGCAGAACATTAACCGTCCAGCTCTCCGAGCTGCAGGAAATTGCTCGAAGGCACAGGATTCCCGTTGTAATAACCAATCAGGTCTACATGGACATTGAGAACAATTCTCTGCGGCCAATGGGGGGCACAGGCCTGGAGCACATATGCAAAGCAATTCTCTTTTTGGAGAAGAAAGGCGAGGGTTTGCGTAGCGCCCGGCTCATGAAACACCGCTCTTCCCCGGAGGGAATTGCAGCGGATTTCCGCCTGACCGCTCGCGGCGTGGAGTAAATAAAAATCACATAGACAAAAATAAGTCCCCAATCCTTCAGGGTGGTCTTCAGTACGCAGTAGTTCACATTTGATAATTTGATTTTAGTCACCCAAAAGCAAGCTCGCCCACTTTGGCGCTGTTGCTGTAGCCCCTTGATTCCCAGTAGCCTCTCACCTCTTTATCCACTACCTCGATACTGGTTATCCATTTGCCCCATTTGTAGCCGTATCGACTCTTGGCAACCAGTTGCAGGGGAAAGCCCCGTTCAGCCGGCAGCGTAACATCATTGATGCCATATGCCAGCAGGATCTGATTTTCCTGCAAATAGTCCAGGGGCAGGCCGGTGGAGTAGCCATCTGCGCTGTGAAATACCACGTAGCTTGCTTGCGGCAAAAGGCCGGACATATTGAGCAGATCCGACACCCGAAAGCCGGTCCATTTGGCATCAAATCCCCATCCTTCCACGCAGGGCATATAGGCAAGCTCAGTGTAAGCCGGAAGCGCGAGCATTTCCTCGTAGCTGAGGCTCAAATCTTTCCTAACCAGTCCCGTGACATTCAGACGCAATGCCTCCCGGTCGAGATGCTGCGTGCCGGAGAGGGCATTGTTTCCCTGCTCGGATATAGGCACCAGCCTCTTGCCCCGGTATTCGCTGGCTTCTTTCTCCGGCAGGATGCTGGAGGTATTCTCTTGAAGATTAGAATTAGGCGTTGCGGGCAAAGATGGGTTTGTGGGTTCATCCTGACTCAAAAGCCCTCCCGAAAGCAGGAGAAGGCCGCTCAAAAGGGCCAGCAAGGCGAAAGCAGCCGCGGCGTAACCTATCCTGCAATGCGCTTTTCTTGCCAGCTTGTGAGATATTATTGCATCCACAACAAGAGAAACCGAGAGAAGAAAGGCAATCAAGCCCAGAGCGGAGTGCAGAACATGTTGATCCAAAGGAAAGAAGATAAAATTTCCCTGATTGAGGTAGCCCGCCAGCCCAAGAGCTGCAAACAGGACCATTACAAAGCTCAATCTCTTGTGAGAATTGCCCTGCCCGCCCCGCCTTCCCAGGAAGGCCAGTGTAATTATCAGGAGGGCAGAGAGTGCGGAAGGAAGAAGGTGCCAGAGGGAAAAGACCATCTCCCTACCTCAAAGCTCATCTCGCCCTTTGGGAGCGCTCTCTGCTGTGCTGTTTATCTTCTTGACTTTGGCAAGCCTAGCTTTGGTGGCCTTGATGGAGCCGGCCAGGCTGGAGGCGTCTTCCTTTGGGCTCTCACAATCAACGCATTCCTTCTTATCCAAAATGGAGTAGCCCAGGCCCGCCTCGGGATCTATATTCATTGTCAGGTAACTGTTATTGGAATACCTGTAGACAAGCTCCACCGGTCTGCTGAGTGGCGAGACGGAGTTGAAGATCAGGCCGGATCTAATGGTCTCATTTTTCTCCAACATCATCGCAGACATGCCCTTCTTTCCATAGGCGTCATACTCTTTGCTGTTGTACTTCCAGCCCCACTGATCCTTCAATGTGAAGTTATTGGCATCAAGGGAAAGCTTCTTCGTGCCGTTATTGGTTATCGCCACATCCAATTCTATCGTCTTCTTGTAGGAGTTTATGCTGGACCGAAGCACTCCATAATAGAGCAAGGTCACATTTTCGTTGCTGGAGTTGACAAGCTCGGGAAAGCGAACCGAGAACTGCTCCCCTCCCGCTTTATCCTGAGACAAATCTATAGTCATGCTTCTGGCAATAGTCTCCTTGGGGACGATAAAGCCAATCAGCCGGCGGCCTGTCTGCAGCTCTTTGATATTCTGAGCACTGGTCTGAAAAACCCGGTCGTTTCCATCGGTGAGGATGTAGGCGGCACGAATTGGCGCTTTATCGGTCTCGTTCATTCTGGTCAGGCGAGTGTCTACAACCAGGACTGAATATGAGTCGGAATAAGAGGATCCAGAAAATCCGGGATCCTTGAAGGAGCCGAATATGGTGCAGTTGACGACACCGTTGTTCATTTGCAGAGGATAATCTTGGGCGATTCCTGGTAATAGGATCATGAACAATGCCAGAGCCAGCCATCTCATCTATAACATACCTCCGATGTTATGATATATTCTTTTGGGTGCTTTTTGTGTCCTTGCCTTTAATAGACAGATGATATTCATAAATCTTGGCTATTGAGGCAATCGCTTCGCGCATAATCTAATAATATATTTTATTAGTATATATGGTAAATATGGTAAAACCCATGCAAATCCCTAGCAGTGGTGTCAAAGCTCCTCTCAAAAGATATGCCTGGGTGATTCCCAGGCAGCATGCAATATCTCCGGAAAGCCGCCCGTCAAGTTAGGCGGAAATGCTCGATGAGCTATTCGAGGCGCTGCTTGATGTGCTATTTGTATCCGGTGTCTTTTCATCAAGACTCTCTTTCGTGGCTGCGAGCCGCGCCTTGCTGGCTGCTAACTTGTCCTTGATCGAGAGTTTCTTGATCTCTTTCGTATCGTTAGCTGGAGCCTGTACGGCCACGCTCTGTGCTGTCGGATTCGAGGTCGGCAGGACCGCCGCAGGTGCCGGCTCTACGCTGGCCGCGCTCTTTGTGGCATTGGCGCCGTAGACCAGCTCATCCGAGAGCGGCACATAGTCTCTCTCAAACATTATGATGATTTGGTTTTGTGCCCCATTGTCATATGCCAGGGCTGCAGGACGGCTGAGAAGTGAGATGCCGGTAAAGCCTAGCAAGACACGGGATGTAGTAGCTTCTTGAGGCTCGACAATCTCCGGATCAAAGCCCAGGGTAGGACGGTAGGGCCAGCCCCACTGGTCCATCAGAGTGAAGTTCTCCGGGCTGACAATGATTTTTTGAGTGCCGTTATTCTGTACGCGTACCTGAATTACTATCCCCTGCTCATCGGGATTTATCAGCCAATCAGTGATTCCGTAGTACCTTACTATCAGATTGTCATTGCTGCCTTTGGGTGTCGCCCACCAGTTGATGTAAATGGGCTTTCCTCCCTCAGGCGTGACATTGAGGAGCTTGAAGAGGCTGTCTTTGGTCGTGAGGAAGTAGACAGTCTGTTTTCCGGAAGATAGAGGCTTGTAAAGGCCGGGCAGGTAGATATTATTATCCGCATCCACCAATTGATATGTGGCATTCTCAGTTCCTATGAGACCGACATCGACCTTAAGGATTTCCTGAGTTGAATTTTCATCTGCCAGAGGCGTCCTGGTCGCTCCGAAGAGCACCACAGTCGCGTTTCCATCGGTGCCCTGCAGCGGCACGGCCTGGGCAGTCCCGAAGGCCAAAGCCAGCAGAAGGGCTAGAACAATAATTTTCATCTGAATACCCCCGTTAAATCTATTGTCTCTGATTTCTTTTTCTCTCATGTGATGGCGAATTTAATACTATTGCCTGCATTTGCCATTCAATTATATACATTTTATCCAAGAACTTTTTCATAGAAACCGACGAGACCGCCAGGCTGGGAAACCTATATCTGCCTGTTTCATCATAAGCAGAAGCGGTGTTCTAGATTGTCATCGCCTATCCTTGTAACCTGCGGCCTGCCCTATGCCAATGGGCCCTGTCATTTAGGCCATTTAAGAACCTACGTACCGGCGGACATCTTTGTTCGAGGATTGAAAAAGATGGGCAAAGATGTGCTCTTCGTCTGCGGTTCGGATGCCCACGGAACTCCCATCGTGGTCAATGCCGAAGGCCTGGGGATGACGCCGAAAGCTCTCGTGGCCAGATATCACCAGCACTTTGACGATGTATTCAAAGGAATGGGCGTCGACTTCGACTTCTTCGGCGACACCGACGATCCGGCCTGTCACAATCGCACGCAGGAGATGGTCCGTGCCCTCATGGACGCAGGCCACGTTTATTCCAAGGAGATCGAGCTTGCCTACTGTCCCAAATGCGAACGTTTCTTGCCGGATAGGTATGTAGAGGGAGAATGTCCCTACTGCGGAAAGCCCGCGCGCGGCGACGAGTGCGACATGGGATGCGGTCGCCATCTGGAGCCGGGGGAGATCAAAAACGCAGTCTGCAAGGTCTGCGGCGGAAAGGCCGAGTATCGCAAGCAGATCCACTATTTCTTTAAGCTCTCGCAGTTCAAGGATTTCCTGCTCTCGTATCTTGAGACTTTAGGGGGAACTACTTCTGCCCGCAATTACGCTATGGAATGGGTCCGCCAGGAGCTGAAGGATTGGTGCATAACCCGCAATATGTCATGGGGCGTCAAGTTTCCCGGACACGACGATCTGGTGGTCTATGTTTGGGTGGATGCGCCCATCGGCTACATCGCCTTCACCGAGGAGTGGTGTGCCAAGAACGGTCGGGACTGGCAGAGCTATTGGAAGGATGGGGCGAAGATCATACACTTCATCGGAGGGGACATCGTCTACCACCACTGCATCTTCTGGCCGGCCATGCTCAAAGGAGCCGGGTATAACCTGCCTTCCGCAGTAGTGGCCAGCGGCATGCTCAAGATCGATGACAAGAAGTTCTCCAAATCGCGGGGCAATGTCATCTGGGTCAAAGACGATTACCTGGAGAAGGGCCTTCATCCCGATCTGCTGCGCTATTATCTGGCCAGCTACACCGCTCACAACAAGGAGGTCAACTTCGCCTGGAAGATCTTTGCCGATAAGGTAAACACCGAGCTTGTGGGAGCGTTTGGAAACTTCCTTAACCGCGCCTTGACATTCACAGTGAAGAACTTCGAGGGCAGAGTCCCCCAGGGCGAAATCGACCAGGAGGTCATGGCCAGGATAAAGCAAACCTTAATTGAGGTCGTATCTGGCCTGGAGGAGTACGAGTTCAAGAAGGCCGCAGACAGCGTTATGACTCTAGCGGATTATGGCAACATCTACTTCCAGAGCCATGAACCCTGGAAGCTGGTCAAGAGCGACATGGCCGCCGCCGGCGCAGTCCTCCGAAGCTGTCTGCAGATTGCCAAGGCGCTGGTCCTTTTCATGGAGCCGTTCATGCCCTCCAAAATGCAAAATGCCTGGAAGCAACTGGGCCAGGAGGGAGCAGTGGCGGAAAAATCCTTCCAGGAGGCTTTGATTCCTCTCGCTGAAGGTAGCCGGCTCGGCACTCCCGAGATCCTCTTCTCACGCATGGAAGAGGCATTCGTCAAAGAGCTGGACGGGATCTTTAAAGAGAGGGTAGAAAAAGCCGAAGTCAAAGAAAAAGCGGCCGAGAAGAAGGGTGAGATCTCTTTTGAGGATTTTGGATCATTAGATCTACGTATAGGTGAAATTAAGGAGGCCGGCCCCATTAAGGGCTCAAAGAAGCTGCTCAAGCTCCTGGTCGATATCGGAGGCGAGACTCGTCAGGTAGTGGCAGGCATTGCAGAGGGCTACTCAGCAGAGGAGCTGGTAGGCACGCAGGTGGTCGTTTTAGCCAATCTCAAGCCGACCAAGCTCTTTGGCGTCGAGTCGCAAGCCATGCTCTTGGCCGCAGATGCAGCAGGCAAGGCCGTGCTGCTCCGGCCTCGTGAATCAGTGGAAACGGGAACTAAGGTAAGGTAGGAGGTTTTTATTTTGCTCCAGATTGAGAATCTGTCCAAGACATACAGGGTGAAGGACAGAGATGTTGTGGCTCTTGAAAATGTTAGCTTCACCACGAGGCCGGGTGAGATTTTAGGATTGGTGGGAAAGAGTGGGGGAGGCAAGAGCACTCTCATGAAGATCCTGAGAGGTATGGAGAGCTTTGATTCCGGTAAGATACTTTTGGATGGCATGACCATCACACCCGATTCCAGCGACGATGTGAAAAGGGCGCAGATGGCCGTCACAGCCATACATCTGCAAAGAGACTTCGCACTCTGGACGGAGACAGCCCTTAAAAACGTGGTGCGAAGGATCCATGCCAGGAAAACCGGCTATGAGCTTCTGCCCATTCCCGAGGACGCGGACTACAATGAGATGTACGAAGAGGCCATGTATTACCTGCGTCTTGTGGGCCTGGGAGATAAAGCGCAGCACCTGGCCACTATCCTCAGCGGCGGCGAGAAGCAAAGGCTGCTCATAGCCAGACAACTGTCCAAGAAGCCCAAAATATTGCTGCTGGATGAGCCGGCTACCATGGCCTGTCCGGCCACCAAGCAAGAAGTGCTGGATGCCATCAAGAACGTGAACAAGGAGCTGGATCTGACCATAATCGTAGTATCACATCTGCCCGAGATTCATGAGTATCTGGCAGATAGACTGATTTGGCTGGAGAAGGGAAAGATAGTCGCCGATGGGAAGCCGAGGCAGGTCTTGGACCAGTTCATGGCAGGGATTGGAAAAATGGAGCCTCTGGCATCCTGGCCCAATGCCCAGCCTCTTATTAAAGTGAGAGGTATATCTAAGAGAGGCTGCCAGATTTGCACCGGAGAGGTCCTGAATGTCCTGAATATGGAGAACCTCAACTTCGATATATTAGAGGGGGAGATCACATCAATCATCGGCAACAGTGGTGGGGGAAAGACCACTCTTCTCAAGATAATGCAGGGCGTTCGGCTGCCGGACGAGGGTGTCGTGTATTATCGGTACGGCGATAAATGGGTAGACATGATGAACTACTCGCCCGATAGAATGAATGTGCGCCGCACTTTAGGCATCATGTATCAGGAGTTCGCTCTTTATGCCGGAGAGACCATTCTCGATCAGATTGCCTATAAAATGGGCATCAAGGGCAATGATGTGATTGACCATGCCAGGGCTGTGGCAGAAGAGCTGGGCATAAGCGACAAGGTGCTTGATGTCATTTATGCCATGACTGATATGTCGGAAGAGGACGCTAAAGCCGCCCTTGAGTCACTGGGACTGACCAGAGACATATTCAAAGATCTGTTTCCCCGTTTTCCGACGACAGAGGCCCGCAAATATGCTGAGCCGATCTTTGATCTGATTTCCCTTGATCAAGAAGCAATGTGGAAGCTGCCCGAGCAACTGAGCGGGGGAGAATTGGTGAGAGCATCTTTAGCCATTATCCTGGCGGCCAGGCCCAAGATCCTGATTCTGGACGAGCCCTTCGGTGATATCGACCCTATCACCATGCGTGAGGTCTCTAACGCCATTAAGAAGATAAATGCAGAGCTTGGCACCACCATAATCCTGGTCAGCCACCATGTTGATTTCGTCAAGGAGATCTCCCACCGGGCCATGCTCATTGAGAACGGAGCCATTGCAGCGGATGGAGATCCGGCAACGGTCTGTAACGCCTTCCTGGCCTCCTGCCATGCTCCCTATCTGAAGTACCTGGAAGAGCGCTATAAAGTTCATGGATGATCGGGAATGGACGAGCAAGTTGAGGAGATTTACCGGCAGCTGGCAGATCAGATCACGCCGGAGGATTTCCAGGCGAGAGTTGAGGAGAAGGTAGCCCTCATGGCGGGGCTATGCGATGGCAGGACTGCGGCCATGCTTGTGGCCCGGGATCTGGGTGCATCCGAGGTGCTGACCAAGATTGGCAGCATCCGGCCGGAGACGGGAAATGTCACCTTCACGGGCCGGGTGCTCGCCGTCTCCGAGATACGAGAGTTTCCCCGTTCTGACGGATCCATGGGACGGGTCGCCAACCTTACGCTGGCCGACGAGACGGGATCTGTGCGCGTGGCTCTCTGGGATGAAACGGTAGAGCTGGTCCGCTCCGGAGATCTGAAGGAGGGCCAGTGCCTCAAGGTGAGGGGTCTGGCCAAAGAGGGCTACGCGGGAACTGAGGTTACCTTAGGCAGAAGCGGCGGCATCGAGGAAGTGGATTTAGACATATTGCCCAGAACCGAGCCATATAAAATTGCGGAGATCAAGAGCGACATGGGCGAGGTCAGCCTACTAGGCGCCGTCGTGGACCCCGGCGAGATCAGGGAGTTCATGCGTAAAGACGGAGGCAAAGGGCAGGTTCGGACAGTGCTTTTGGGAGATGAGACGGGCAAGATCAGGCTTACCCTCTGGAATGAGCAGGCGGCAATGCTGCTCGAGAAGGGCGAGACGATAGAGGTCATGAACGGCTCGTGCCGGGAGAGGTATGGATCGCTGGAGATTCAGACGGGAAACTACAGCACAGTGCGAAAGAGCAGCGAAAAGGTTTCGTTCTCCGAGAAGATGACGCCTATAGACGAGCTAAAGCCGGGCATGCTCTGCAGCGTCTCCGGCTTTGTAACGGGTCTAGGAGAGGTGCGGGAGTTTCAAAGAGATGACGGAAAAGCCGGAAGGGTGGCTAATATCTACATCTCCGATGAGACGGGCCGCATCAAAGTGGCTCTTTGGGCAGAGCATGTAGATCTCTTGCGGGGCCTGGATCTGGGATATAAAGCAGAACTGATCGATGCCCTTGCCAAGAGCGGCTGGAACGAGGAACTGGAGCTGTCTTGTGGATGGCGCACCAGGATTACTTTCGCCCCGCCTGGATAACGTTGTTAAAGCAGATCATCTGAGGAATATTCTAAGGAACTGGGAAGATGCCGACAAAATTACTGGAAGATCTGCCGGGTGTGGGTCCGGCCACTGCGGAAAAGCTGCGCGAGGCTGGCTTTAGCTCCGTGGAAGCTATAGCTGTTGCCTCTCCAGGCGAACTGGTGGCCGCGGCAGAGGTTGGGGAAGCCACGGCGGCCAAGATCATTGCCGGGGCCAGGGAAGCGGCCGATGTGGGCGGCTTTGAGACGGGAGACCGAATCTTAGAGCGCAGAAAGCTGGTGGGCAAGATCACTACCAGCAGCAAAAACTTCAATGAACTATTGGGCGGAGGGATGGAGACTCAGTCCATAGTGGAGCTATACGGAGAGTTTGGCTCGGGCAAGACGCAGGTGGCCCACCAGCTGGCCATAAACGTGCAACTGCCCAAGGAAATGGGTGGCCTGAACGGCTCGGTTGTAATAATTGACACAGAGAACACCTTCCGGCCGGAGCGCATCGCTCAGATGGTAAAGGGCTTGCCCCCTGCGCCGGATGGCCGGGACTGGGACCCGGCTGATTTCTTAAAAAATATCAGCGTGGCCAGAGCCTTCAACTCCAATCACCAGATCCTCCTGGCGGAGAGCGCCATGGACCTGGCTGAAAAGGCCAGGGACTCGGAATATCCCGTGCGCCTGATCATCGTGGACTCGGTGACAGCTCACTTCCGGGCGGAGTACGTGGGACGCGGCACTCTCGCTAACCGGCAGCAGAAGCTGAACAAGCACCTGCACGACCTGATGCGCTTTGGCGATCTGAACAATGCCCTGATATTAGTAACCAATCAGGTCATGAGCAAGCCGGACACATTCTTTGGCGATCCGACCAAGCCAGTGGGCGGGCATGTACTGGGGCATACGTCTACTTTCAGACTGTACCTGCGAAAGTCCAAGGGCGAAAAACGCATTGCACGCCTGGTAGACTCGCCCAACCTGCCGGACGGCGAAGCGGTCTTCTCCGTGACCATGGAAGGGCTGAAAGATTAAAGGATGAATGGGTGATGAGGGATCCGGGTAAAGGAGGGAGAATAAAACAGTATCTTGCCACGGATCGCCGCCTTCCCGTTCTATTCACAATATATATAGATGATTGCGATAATCTATTTCGGCAATCCAATCTTTAAGGGCTAATGCAAAAGCTGTCTGTATCTTATTTAGTCCCAGCGAACCGTTTGATAGTCTCCCTTTTGCGCTGCCACCGGCGGGCCTCTCTTGCTTTGTCCTCTTCCAATATGGCCATGCGCCCTGACTTATTTACCGATTCATTCTTTTTCTTCTCTGTTTGATCTATACTTGGTTGATCCATGCTCATTTCACCTGATTTACATTTCTCCCTGAATAGTGGATGAATTTCTGTTGAGAGGAGATGCGCGAACAGAAAATATTCAAACTTTAAATGGAGATGATTCTATTTAAAGGCTATTGTTGGATTAAATGGATTATCTCTCGGTTTACTTCGGTGACCATTTTATAGAATCGCCCCACCCAAAGCTTTAATCTTACCTCCTCCTTTTCCATTCACCATGAACTTCGGTCGGCTCTTCAAGTCCAAACCCACACCTCGCATTGCCAGTAGCCCGTCCTTCAACTACCTTGATCTTCACACCAAGCCATTTTACATTGTGGCCTCGGTAGAAGTTGGCAATACCACTACCAAATGCATACTCACCGCCACGGACATGAATACCGGCAAGACCTACATCGTCAATAAGACCGTAAAGATGACAAGAGATGTGCGAAGGCCCAAAGAGGGAGAAGAGATCTTCGCTCATACCATCAACGCCACTCCGCTTACCAGAGAGTCTATTGCTGAACTGGTGAGAGACACCCTCATTGAGAGCCACGATAGGGCACGTCTGGACATCAAGACCGATCTGCACTTCGTGGTACGCTCCACAGGCGTAGTGGCCGAGCTGGACTCGCCCGACCAGGTGGGCGCCTTCATTCAGGCCCTGGCAAAGGGCTGCCTCGATGCCGGCGTTCCGCCACGGCTCATGACCCCCGCCATGAGCATCCACAACATCCTGGAAAAGTTCAAGCGCTACACCATGATTGAGAAGGTGATTTTCATGGGAGCCGTGGCCTCTTGCTTTCCGCCGCAAGGCTCTACCGGCGTGGAGGTAGTGGCCAACGAGATGGAGGGAGAACTTGCCACCGCCGGCATAAAGGAAGGCAGCCGCTGGACGGACGTGGACTTTAGAAATCCCTGTCTCTCCATGGACTTCGGCACCACACTGGACGGCAGGGTGACCAGTGGAGATCTTCCCTATGCCTACACCATCGGCAATCTTCTCGGCCTGGCCGGGGCCATTCCCGATGCCGTTGTCCAGGGAACGGGACTGGTGGACAGGATGACCGGAGCCACACTGGATATTTTTGACAGCAATATCAAGCCGGACTACGGCAAAGAAGCTCGGCAGTACGCGGATCAGATCGACGAGTTTGTAGTAATAGAGAAGGTTCCGGCAAGCCGCACCAAATACGGTCTCGTGCCCGTGTGCCCGCAGGCTGCGGCCCAGAATAACGTCGTTCTCATAGGCTGCGACGTGGGAGTGAACGGCAGCGACCTCTCCAAGCTATCAAAAATTGGCGGCGATCTTTACAAATCCAAGAACCTGAAGATCCTTTTCGGCACCCTGGACATTGCCATGGCCCGCGTGGCCCGCCGGCTGGTGCAGGTGGGTGTCGAGGAGGGTGTCGTCACCAAGAATACGGCACTGGGAGTAACCGGAAGGGCGGGAATCAGCGGCGGCAAGCCCGCCCTTATTTTGGAAGAGATAGAGAAGCTGGGGCTGTACGAGCAGGTGGAGAAGAATGTGGTCTTCGTGGATGATGGCCTGGCGCGGGGCGCGGCTGTCATGGCCCGCTGCATGAACTCCATGGGCACGCCTAAAAACCCGTTAGGAGGTCTGCGAGGCAACAGGTGCATACTCAAAGAGAGAATGAACTATGAGTCTTCTAAGGGCGCAGCTCCCGTGCCCCAGCAGGCGCGAGGGGACAAGGACACACAGGCTTATTTCGTTGGAGGCCACAAGAGAGCTTAAAGATGCCCTCTAAAAGATACGGCCCTCTGCCCGCGGAGGGAAATGAGATACCAATATCCGTTCAGGCCGTTGAACGACGGGAGGAGATGCTCTGGACTGCCCATGAGCCTGCAGAGAAACAGGCTTTTCCGCCCTGTATCAAGGGCATAATGGCCAGGGCAGCTGGCGAGAGCGGCAAGCACAGGATTGCCGCCATTCTGGCCGCATTCCTGGGGCAGGCAGGATACCGCCGGCAGGAGGCAATGCAGCTCTGGTCGGGTGTAGCATCTGCAGAAGAGCGGATCTTTGAGGAGTGGTTTTTGAAGATGCACTGCCCCAAATGCAAGGTTATGCAGCGGCAGAGCAGAGGCTACCCGGACCTTGGCATTGCCGACTTGGGGCTGTGCCGGCCGGATGAGGCATGCCAAAATTTCGAGAGTCCTGTGGAGTATGCTTGCGGCATACGATCGATTGAGGATCGAGAAAAGGGCACTCTCTTGCATATCAAAACACAGTACAGGGTCAGGATCTTTGACTGGTCAACGGGCAGAGAGGGCGAGATCGAGCTGTCCGAACGCGAAAAGGAGACTCTTGAGGCACTGCTGGTGGAAAAGTCCGGGCAGAAAGATAAAACCCTCGTCTATGCAAGAGTTAGGGTAAGGGGAAAGCTGAAACCCAGATTCTTCCTGCGGGATTCGGAAGGACCGCGCCGGCAGATGCTCTCGGATGTTCTTTGATTTGATGCTTTCGAGTACTGCGAAATAAGGAACGATCAATTCGTTATAGCCTAACATACAGGGAGGTGTGCAGAGCATGAACCAAACGAAATCGGGCACGAACGCAATGCGGGCGGCGTGAGATGCCAGGGTCCGAGAAGGGCTGATACTGACTATGAGCTCTATAAAATGATAAACAGAAAGCCCGGAGCTAGCGTGTACGAATTGGCTAAAGAGCTGGGATGGTCAAGCGGCAAGGTATACGGGTCTGTTCAACGATTAGAAAAAGATAGCTTGATACGGACAGAAAAAGCAGAAAGGGATGGCAGGTCCGTATTAAAGGTAAAACCAGTAGAAGAGTTTAAAAACATGGATTTTAAGTTTTTTCAACTATTGTGATCTCCTCTTCCGTCAGCCCATACAGCCTGTACACCGCGTGAGGTCCTCTACCTTGGCCCCCAGGTAGCTCTCCAGCCAGCCCAGGAAGCCTTTGATCTCCGTTTGCTATCTGCTTGTTCATCTCCAGCATTTTTTTCCGCCAGGAAGGCCTGGTGAATCGTGCACTACATCCGACCGTTCCCGCTCGGCGATCAAGTTGCCAGCCTCATCTTTGGGCAGGCAGGCCTCGAGCGCGCTCGGGCGAGGTCGGGCGAGGTCGGGCGAGGTCGGGCGAGGTCGGCAGGGTCGGATTGAACGAATCTGTACTTGCGGACTAAATGGTTAAGACATCGTCGAACATCAAGCACTGAACAATTTTTTCGTTAACTTCCCTTTTGAGATTATCGTCTGCTTCTCCGAGTATGCCCACAATAAACGTCTTCTCAAGAGTTGATATTTTGTCGATTAATAGCCATGACTCCTCCTTTAATCCTGCTGCTTCAAAGGAAGGCGTGCCTTTGCGTATCAGCAAATCCGATGGCAGCGGAGGATGGGGACGTTGAGTTGTCATGGGTGCTATGGTTACATCCAAATGACCTTCATAAATAACCAGAGCGGGCCTTAATTTTGTAGAACTAAGATCTGTAAACGGAAAGTGAATAAGAATAGTTCTTCCCTTTGGGACATTATAGCTGGACATTCCACCTAAAATATAACCTTAAGATCTTCCAGTGTGTAAATGTCAGGCTCGTTTTCAAGAATGCGTGCCAGGCTTCTTTCTGAGAGTCTCATGAGGCCCCTTGTAATCGCCCTATCTTCGTCGATGAAATTCTCACCAATCGCTGGCATCATCTCATTTCTTTCATTGAGGTTGTCTGAGCACGCCATATTATCTCTTTACTTGTTGTTTTGGTATTTATATTGCTTGATTGCCAGGCTCTTTCAGTCGTTTCAGCTAGTGGGCCTTTCAGGCCAGTGATCCGGAGATCAATAGGCGCAAATTTGCCTAGCGCTTGTCTGCGTTCTCCACAATCTCGATCTCCTCTTCCGTCAGCCCATACAGCCTGTACATCGTCGCATCGATCAGCTCATCCGTCTGCCTGATCCTCTCCCGCAGCGGCCCCAGCTTGCCCAGCGAGCCCTCGAACTCGGCCCGCAATGCTTCCGCAGGCTCCCGGCGCGATGGATCGATAGCCAGCTTCTTCTTGTTCTTCTTGAGCACCGCCAGGAAGCTCTCATAGTCGTGCTCGTAGTAGCTCTGCAGCTTTGTCTTGGGCGTGAGGTCCTCCACTTTGGCCCCCAGATAGCTCTCCAGCCAGCCCAGGAAGCCCTTGACCTCCGTTTGCTTCTGCTTGTTCATCTCCAGCATTCTTTCCGCCAGGAAGGCCAGGAGATCGTGCACCACATCAGATTTTTCCAGCTCGGCGATGAAGTTGCCAGCCTCGTCTTTGGGCAGGCAGGCATCCACCTGGGCCAGAATATCGGCGTGCTTGCCATCGGCGTAGAGCTGCTGCAGCTCCGCCTCCAGGCGGGCGCGCTCGGGTGCAGGGTGGTGACAACTAGAAATATCGCTGTTAAAATTATGAAAAGATCTCATCCACATTTTTGGGATGCATCACCACGAGCGGAAAAGCATCTGGAATTCTGTATTTCCTCAGGGTTTTATCTGTTGTTATGAGATAATCTAGATCATAAGCCATAGCATAGCCCAAATGAACCAAATCCGTTGGGCTCAGCCTGCTATCCCTAATAGATTCATCCATATACAGATTATAGCAAGCTACGGCCACAGCCTTGTTCGGGCGAAGAACGACGAGATCTAATCCTTGCCAAAATCCAACCAGCTTATAGAGATCATCAATACAGAATTTGCCCTCACGTTCACCGTTTTGCTCTCCTTGAAGGCACAAGCTGACAATTTCCGCAAATACCGACACGGGAATACAGAGCTCTACGCGGGGGTGTCCGCTCGCGCGGCTCAAAAATTTTTTATTTCTCGGGGAAAAATGTCCTTCTTTCTGAGCTCATCGCGATTGTGATCAATGACGGCATATAAGAAAATGTCTGAATCCACAGCGACGCGCATTGTTTTTAGCCACCGAAAGCTTCCTGAATTTTTCTTACCATTGCTTCCTCTTCTTCTTCGGTTAAGGCCCAGACCACTCTACCGAATAAATCCGTGGCTCCTCCGTGTGGCAGAGGGTCTTTCTCTAAGTCAAAGAGTTGATCAAATGGAATTTTTGGCATTTTAAAGCACCAATCCACTATTGTCCTTGATCTTGGCATCATTCCCGTTATTATACTTATGGGCAGTTTGCCCGTCGTGAATTATTATTTCACTCATCCTTCCACAATCCCGATCTCCTCTTCCGTCAGCCCATACAGCCTGTAGACCACCTGGTCGATCAGCTCATCCGTCTGCCTGATCCTCTCCCGCATTGGCCCCAATTTGCCCAGCGACCCCTCGAACTCGGCCCGCAATGCTTCCGCAGGCTCCCGGCGCGATGGATCGATAGCCAGCTTCTTCTTGTTCTTCTTTAGCACCGCCAGGAAGCTCTCATAGTCGTGCTCGTAGTAGACCTGCAGCTTTGTCTTGGGCGTGAGGGCCTCCACCCTGGCCCCCAGGTAGCTCTCCAGCCAGCCCAGGAAGCCCTTGACCTCCGTTTGCTTCTGCTTGTTCATCTCCAACATCCTCTCCGCCAGGAAGGCCAGGAGATCGTGAACCACATCAGATTTTTCCAGCTCGGCGATGAAGTTGCCAGCCTCGTCTTTGGGCAGGCAGGCCTCCACCTGGGCCAGAATTTCGGCGTGCTTGCCATCGGCGTAGAGCTGCCGCAACTCCGCCTCCAGGCGGGCACGCTCGGGCGCGGGGGTGGTTAGGTTGAATTTTGGAATAGGTATTACGTCTAATTCATAAGAATTCACATGATTGGTAGTACTAGTAAGGCCAAAACGCCAATCAACAAGGCAAGAATTCAGCAATGCTAAGACGGAGAATAGATTATATTTTGCTCCTGCGAAATATGCCACCGTATCAGAACAAAAAACGCCTGGACCAAGCATCGTAGCAATAACTCGCCTATAATTGTCAATTGCTGATCCTCTTTGGTAGCCTATCCGGTGTTTGAGATGATCATAGGCTTTAGAATCGGAATCATTTCCACGTTCTTCGAGATATTTTTCCTTATTCAAGTAAACAGGAGAACCTTGCTTGGGAACCTCATAAAATTCATATCTACCGATATTTGCGCCTCGAAGTATTATTTCGCCAGGTGGCTCATTAGACAAATATTTTTCAAATTGTTTATTGATCATGATTTCTCCCGGAGAAGAAGACGCAATTTCTTGGAATAAGCACAGAGCTGGATTTTCGTACAACTTTGAGGCCAATCTCCAAGCATTTTCGTCAACCGTAGGTATCGAGAAACTATTAGGATCAAACTTGAAGATATCTTCGGAAGTAACACAATACGACGGAGATGATTCAATGAGATCTTTGCCGGGGTGAGTTCGAACTTTAAACGCACCACTGGGATGTCTGCGACTTAAAATGTAAACGCATGTTGATAGCTTTGCATCCAAGAAAACCCTATCTCGGGGATCGTCTTTTTGTGGAAATGCTTCTATGCTTTTAAGAGCTGTTTCGGATAGAATCTTGCGCCTAAGTTCGAACGAGAAACGATCGCCTAAAAGCGACATAGGAACGATGAATCCATGGAATCCATCGTTCTTGGTTTTATCGATTGCAAGAGCTACAAATAATCTAAAGAGATTAATTCGAAACGTCGCGGCTTCTTGGTATATTCTTGTTGCTGAAAGATAAGGCTTCTCGTCTATTTTTCGACCACTTGCCGCTTCAGATAATTCGTCGTAGGGCGGATTCCCGATCACCACATCGAATCCCCGTTTCTCCCCCTGGAACGCCTCCGGAAACTCCAGCTCCCAGTGAAAGAACCGCTTCTCCCCTGCCAAGGCCTGCGCCCTTCTGAACCACTCCCGCTCCCGAAGGCCGGCCCAGTCCGGAAACTTCTCCGGGCTCAGGTGGTTTTGCAGCTCATAGTAATCGTCATCACTCACTTTGTTCCCAAAGAAGGTGGATAGCCAGACATTAGAAAGCTCGTTCAGCCTGCGGGAGAGCTCCGATTCCTTGATCTGGCGGAACTGATCTTCTTTCCACTTGACCATCTGCAAATTGTCGTCCGGCAGCGCCGCCATGAGGCTGTACCTTTTGAGCAGCCCCTCCGTGTGGCTCTTCAGACCATAGCTCCAGAGCGACGTCTGCTCCGCTACCCCACCGGGCAGGACGATGAGCTTCTCCAGCTCTGCACCGATGAGGCTGTTTCCGCATCTCAGGTGGTGGTCCAAAAAGCTCAGCGGCTTGTTGGAGGCAACTGTGGTCAGCCACAACGATAATTTGGCCAGCTCCACAGCCATTGGGTTGAGGTCCACGCCGTAGATGCAGTTGCGGACGACTTCCCGGCGCGCCCAATGAATGTCGTTCTCCGCAATATCTTCAGATTCCAGCTCCTCATGTCTGGCTATCTCTTTGGCATGAATTATCTCCCTGGCAATGTAATCCGTAGCCTCGACCAGGAAATGACCCGACCCCATGGCCGGATCAAGGACCTTTATGGAAAGCAGCTTCTTGAGAAGATCCTTGCGAAGTTCCTCAGACCAAATGGCTTCCTCCATCATCGGATCTATCAGCGGTGAGAGAGTGTTTTTCACCAGGTGCTTCACGATGTATTCCGGTGTGTAGAAAGATCCTGTGGCCTTTCTCTCCCCCTTATCAGTCACCAAATACAGGTCGCCCGCCTCAACACTATCTGAGAATTTCTTGCCGGCCTCGCTCGCCGGCGACCAGACCTCCTTGCCCTTTTCTTTGACGGCCACCATTGGCACCTCGGCCAGGTGCAGCTTGTACTCAAGAATGCCTTCATAGATCGATCCCAGGTGCCGAATATCCAGGGACGAATAATCAACGAAAACCATTTTTCCCTCGCCTGGGGACCGCGCCAGGAGGTCGATGGCCTCTGCCAGATATGAGTTTCCTATCTTCTTTTGAGAGAGAAAAGAATTTTTCGAGGGATCGAAGAGCCCGCCATTGTATGCCGGTATGTAGAACTCTTCCTTTGCATAACCGAAGGCTTCACTACCATCGTTTATGAGGCGGAACAGGTCCTTTAGTCCTTCCCAGTAAGTGGATCTGACCGCCAGCATTGTCTCGCCCTGATCCATCTTTTCGGAGATCTCCTCCTTCAGCTTGCGTAGACTCATTTCCTGGTAGTGTTTGTTGTCGGTGTTCAGTAGCTTCCTGCTCTCGGCATAGAAGATGAAAAGCATTCGGTAGAGCAAGCGCATGGAGTTATCCTGCACATCTCTTATGTCTTCCAACGCATGGGACAACGAGTTCGATTGCTCTGCATAAAAGCCTTCAGCCAGGACCTTCATTGCTTTATAGACATTCTCTTGCAGATCAGTTCCAATCTTCTGGGCGTATGCCGCGCTCTCCTCTCTGACTCTATCCAGGAAAGATGAACCGAGCGGGATTTGGGGGAAGGCTTCCAGCCGGAAGAAGAGATAAAAATACTTGAAAAGAGTGATATCGCCGCTCTCCTCGATCCTATTGATCAGCTCAGGGAGGTTTACCTCATAGTAACAGTCCATCTTGACGCTGGTATCTTCGTGGTAAAGCCTCCACATTCTCCCGTTGGTGAGAATTGCCCACTTCGCTGGGGTCGCCCGCAGATAGTTGTCAATCTGATAGCTTGGGTTGGCCATGTCTCTCTGAGCTTTCCCCTGGCGGCTCTTGTCCAAGGCTACATTCCACGCTTTTGCATCCCCTACGACAACGGCCTTTTTATAGAAACCTTCTGAGTCTTTCTTGTGGGAATAAGCCTCATCCAGCGTCGTTTTATCTGGAAAGAAGGCATAGTCGGGTTTCAGTGGGTCATGATGCACGCTTTCTTGAACCCCGTAATGATGACCAAGTTTGTCAAAGGCCGGCCTGATCAAATTGTGCTCCAGATCAGCCTCAACGTACCTTTCGAAATTTTTCCCTTTCCGCTCAAAGATCTCTTTTATTTGCGAGAATGTTTCACGGAGATGAGCATCATCATCCCATTCCGGGACCTTTTGGATCATATTCTCTAAGTAATGATTTGAAAAAAGGCCGCTGTTATTGAACGCATTCATTATCTTTGCTGTCTCCGTGGTTGCCGCCAATTGCCTATCCTCCGAGTAAGGATCTTCCATCATATCCAAAAGCTTTGCGGGAAGCAATTGGATTAGGTGGCCAGTACATCAGGGCAAGCAGCAGGCCAGCAGCCGGGAGAGATCCGGGGGCACAGGGACAGGCCGCAGATATCCGGGTGCCTTGCAGGCCGAAGGGAGATGCCTTTCAGGGGGCGGGAGATGTAGGAGCAAGATCTCATTTGACAGTCATTTGATCAAAGCGGATCCATTTGGCCGCGGGCGTGCTCCTAAATGGTTGTTTTCAGCATGCTACGGCCACAGGCATTTCATTTGATGGCTATTTGATGGCACCGACCGGGGCCAGAAGAGCCACTCATCTATCGAGGGGCTCCGCCCCACGGCCCCGGACTTACTAACTATTAGGGAGATGGGCCGACCAGGCCCACCAGGAGGGGCCTGATGCCTCTCCTCTTAACAAGATCCGCTTCGGGAGTTTTTGGATATGTTTCTTCTTCCTGGGAACCGCGCGGGTGTAACGCCTTACTGCGTCGTGGCTCCCTCAACGCCGGGAAGGCTTGGATAAGGGGACGATTCCGGGCGGGAGACTCCCGAAAGCCAGACACATACAGGGCTTGGCCTTGGCTGGCTTCCTTCCAGGGGGCATGAACTTCTTGCGGCTCAGTAATCCTCCTGGGTCGGACCGGTGAGTAAGCCGGCTTTGGCCCCAGGGACCCCAGCATTATCGTCCTGGTCAGCCCCAGCGGAGACCAAGGCTCGCCTTCGCCCGTCATCCGGGCAGATCAAGGCTTCGGCCCTTCGGGCTTCCCGCTGCGGCGGCGAAAGCCATGATCAGCCCGGCTGCCGATTCTTTTTTCGGCGAGCCTTGGAAAAGCCCGCTGGGGCGAAAGGACTCATTATAAAATGAAGGGAGAGATCGTCCTATTGGATGTGCCACGCTAATCCTCTCTGAGTTTCTTAAGGAATGGGTACTTTTTAAGCCTTGAGGGTATTATAATCCTTCCACCAGCACCTCCCCCTCTTCCGTCACATAGATCCGGGCGTCTCTCTCCAGCGCCCTTTTTTTGAAGAGCCGGGGGGCCTTGCGCCGAAGCTGCACCACGATGTCCAGAGAAGTGATGGGCAATCGCATCCCCTTTTCGTCCGCCGCTGCAAAGATCATCTTGGGCAGCTCGAAGACATCCGTTCCTTCTTTGGCCTCTAAGGATACGGGGGCACGCAGCATCATCCACTGTTGCAGCGTTCGCTCTGCTCGGGCGATGTTCTGATGGGCTCGCTTCTCAAGGATGCTGATGTTGGATCGAGTGGTTCCGAAGCTGTCTGCCACATCCTGCTGGGACAGGCCGGAAAGGCGCATCTGCAGCACCTTGAGCTGCCTTTCCGTGAGAAATGAATCCAGGGATTCTTCGTCTCCCGATTTGCTCTCTTCGTCTGCTGTTTCTGGCATCATTTGGTCGCAAGGTCAAAATGGTCTTCCGAGATGATAAAAGCATCCTTCCACCGCAGTCACCAGGGCAAAGCTATCTCCTCGCTTTTGCCCAATGCCACCAGCCTACCAGCCTGCAGCACCGCTACTCTGTCGGCCAGCTTGCGGCACTGCTGCATGTTATGCGTGGCTAAAATCACCGCAGTCCTGCCCCCTGCCAGGCTCTGCAGGAGGCTGTCGACGGAGGCAGCGCTCCCAGGATCCAGATTGGCGGTCGGCTCGTCCAAGAGGAGGAGCTCCGGCTGCAGGACTAGAGCCCTGGCCAGGGCAATTCTCTGCATCTCTCCGCCCGAGAGAGTATTGGCATCGCGGCTCTCATAGCCGGACAGACCCACCGTAGCCAGGGCTTCTTTCATCCGACCTCTCACACCTTCTGCATCATCTCTCCCTCGCATCTTCAGGCCAAAGGAGACATTCTCCTCCACGCTGGCCTTGAACATGACCGGCTTTTGAAAGACCATGGCCATTCTGCGCCGCGCGGCGAGCTTCTCCCTCTCCGGCCTTCCGGAAACCTCTCTGCCATCGAAGAGGATGCTCCCGGTTGACGGCTCATCGAGCAAATTGACCAACCGCAGCAATGTCGTCTTTCCCGAGCCGGTGGGCCCGATCAGCCCCAGGATCTCGCCCCGCTCTACCGTGAGGTCAATTCCCTTGAGAATCTCGGCCGAACCGATGTTTTTGCTCAGAGAGCGCACTTCCAGGAAAGCCATTCTCATCTACCTCGAAATCTATTGAGCAAGAGGTTGATAGCCAGCGAAATGGATATGAGAATTATTCCCAGAGCCATGGATAGCTCCAGATTGCCCATGGAGGTCTCCAAAGCTATCGACGTGGTGAGAACGCGCGTGTAGCCCCGGATATTCCCTCCGATCATCATGGCTACGCCCACTTCGGAGAGTGCCCGGCCAAATCCCAGGAGCACTGCAGCCATGACCGCCACACGGGCCTCTTTTATTACAGTTATTATTATCTGCATCTCCGTCGCGCCCAGTGACTTGGCCGTGTCTTTGATCTGGGGGCCGACGCCGTCCAGCGCAGTAATGGTCAGACCAATCATAATAGGACAGACGAGAACGGCCTGGCCGAAGATCATGCCGCTCGGGCTGAAGAGCAGGTTTAATCCTCCCAGAGGCCCGGAGCGGGAGATGAGCAAAAAGACCAGCAGGCCCACGGTAACCGTGGGCAGGCTGTAGAAGGTCTGAATTAAATTTATCAGCGCTCTTTTGCCCCAAAATTGGCGAAATTCGATGATGCCACCCAGAGGTATGCAGATGATGCCTGCTAACGCGGCGGAAGAGAGCGAGATGAAGATGGACCTCAAGGTGATCTCGACCACCTGGGGGTCTCTCGTTGCAATCAGTTCAAGGGCCCGCAAGAGGCCGCTGTAGATCTCTTCCAACCAATTTCACCCAAATGTCCGTCGATTTTGCCTCTTGCCTTGCCCTAAGCTCACCTGAGATCAACTGAGTCTCACTTAAGCTGCAGCACAAGAAGCGCTGGTGGGCACGGCGCACTCTGCAGCCGAGCAGCCGATCAGCTCGCAGTTTCCTCTGGCAGCCGAAAAGAGGGGCTTGCCGAATTTCTCTGTGCCGAAGCTAGCTATCAGATCTTGGCCCTCATCGGAGACCAGATAGTTTATGAACTCATTGGCCACCCTGCAATTGACGCCCGGATGCTTCTTTGGGTTCACGATCAAAGCCACATAAACATTAAGCAGGTCGCTTCCGCCCTCAATGATGGGAACAAGCGTCAGATTTCCCTGGTATGCCATAAAGGTGGACATATCGGAGAGAGTGTAGGCCTGCTTTTCATTGGCAATGTTTAAGGTTGCGCCCATGCCCTGTCCGGCCTCAATATACCAGGGACCGGAAGAGTTGACGGCGGAATAGTTATAGCCGGCCTTCTTCCAGAGCAGCTTCTCGCGGGCATGTGTGCCTGAGTTGTCGCCCCGGGAGACGAACATCACCTTAGCCGGATCGGCTTTGCCTTTCTCGATGATGCTGGCCAGAGCTTGAGAGCCGTTCATACCCTTGACACCCGCCGGATCGTCCTTGGGTCCGACCAGGTAGAAGTAGTTGTAGGCAATGCATCTTCTCTCCAGGCCCTGCCCGTCCTTGATGAATTTCAGCTCCCTCTCCTTGTCATGGACGATGAGGACATCCACGTCGCCGCGCTCGCCATATTGGATAGCGATGCCGGTTCCGCCGGAGACGACGTCCAATGGTACATTGTACTTCTCATCGAACTTGTCTTTGATCACGTCCAAGAGGCCGGTATCTTGCAGACTGGTAGTAGTAGCCAGCTTAAGCCTCTCTCCCTCTATCGCCCCGGCGGCGCTGCATAAAACGGATAGCGCCATCAGCACAAGAGCCATTTTCAGAAAATTTCTTTCCATTTAAATCCCTGCCCCGAAGCATATTCGCTTACCATAAAAAGGTTATGTTAGCTAATTAAATTATGTATCTGAGCAGCTTCATACCCAACGACAAGCTATATCTTCCCTGGATTCAAAAAACCAAAAACTGATGCCAAGAAATATGCCAACGCTGAAAGGCAAATCTATCCTTGTTACCGGCGGCGCCGGCTTCATCGGCAGCCATCTCGTGGAGGCTCTGCTGGCGGAAAATGAGGTCACCGTCCTCGATAACTTCAGCTCGGGAAAGAGAGAGTTTCTTGCACCGCACCAGAATAATCCAAATTTCCATGTCATAGAAGCGGACCTGCTTCTTCCCGGTGCTCTGGAAAAGGCCTTGAATGGAGTGGATATGGTCTTTCACCTGGCCGCTAATCCGGATGTGAAACTGGGCGCAGAAAACACCCGCGTGCACCTGGAGCAGAATGTACTGGCCACCTACAATCTTTTAGAGGCCATGCGCAAAACGAAAGTCAATCACATCGCATTCACCTCCACGTCCACCATTTACGGCGAAGCTACAACGGTTCCAACCCCCGAGGACTACGGACCGCTCCTGCCCATATCCCTCTATGGTGCCTCCAAGCTGGCCTGCGAGGCGCTCATCTCCTCCTATTGCCATACCTTCGAGATGCAGTCCTGGATCTATCGCTTCGCCAATATCGTGGGAGAGAGGGGCACGCACGGCGTGCTGGTGGACTTCATCAGAAAGCTGCGAGAAAATCCTAAAGAGCTGGAGATACTGGGATCAGGCAAGCAGAAGAAGTCCTACCTGGAGGTCAGAGACTGCGTGAAGGCTATGCTGCATTGTGTGAAAAACTCGGAAGGGCAGATCAACGTCTTCAACATCGGCTCAGAAGACTCTGTGGATGTTACCGAGATCGCAAATATCGTGGCCCAGCAGATGGGCCTCAATGACGTCCAATACTGCTACACAGGTGGCGTGGATGGCCGGGGCTGGAAGGGTGATGTCAAGGTTATGCTTCTCTCCATCGAGAAGATCAAGATGCTCGGCTGGACGCCCGAGGGCGGCTCGGCCCAGGCGATTGAGACAGCGGTGAAGGCGCTGCTGAGCGGTAGTTAAGGAAGATTTAATCTGAAGCTTCAGAAGTTGTCAAGCCCTTTGTCTAAAATTTTTTCTCGCTTAAAACCAAAAAAGTGTGAAATGAGCCTATCTCACATTGCTGACCGCCCATTTCGTCTCTTTCCACCAGTCACCTTCCAGCAGGGTGGCATTGTAGCCCATGAGCCTGAGGCTGTAGAAGAGCGAATAGGCCTGCGGTGTGCCGTAGACGATGGCAGTTCCCGAATCCTCCAGGCGCCTTCCGAAAAGATCCTTTAGCGTGCCTGCATCTTTGATTCTGTAATTGACATAGAGCTTATCCTGGCTTAGACAGATCGACTTATTGGTCATCCTGTCCTTGCCGTATTCGAAAAAGTCACGTGCATCCAGGATCCGGACATCAGATAGTTTAAACATGCTCTCCAGGTTGTCGGGAGTCACCAGGAGCCAGGGTGCTATGTGGGCGGTGTAGTTGGAAGGCAATGGAGACGGTGCATTTGTGGTGAGGGAGGCTCCAGCTCCTCTGGCCGCATCCGCGCCGCCGTCAAGCAAGCTGACATTCTTATGCCCCAGATAGCTAAGAGCCCAGAAGGCAAACGCAGCACCCTCGCCGGAATCTCCGTAGACGAGGAGGCGATCGCTCTCGTTCACGCCGGCACGGCCCAGCGCCTCTTTGGCCAGAGCCGGATCAAGAATGCCATTCCTTTGCAAGTCCTTCCAGTACATGCTTCTCGCTTTGGGAATATGCCCGGAAAGGTAATCCGGCTGGGACCTCACATCAAGAATTACCTGATCGCTCTTGATGGATGAGGGGCTGGTGATAAGCTCGGGCAGAGCATAGCTCTTTTGCGGAAGATCGACCTTTGCAGTGATTGGAGTATTGCTTGCCTGTCCGTTTTGCTGGCCAGATGTCTGGCCGCCGCTCTGCTGGCCACTCTGTTGGGCCTGCTCATAGGCATCTTTTTTAGCCAGCCAGCCGTCCAGATTGGTCCAGTCCGGACAGGTAGGACAGAACTCGCCGGTCTCTGTGCCAGCCATTGCCGAGATTGTCAGAAAGCTCAGGAAAAAGACAGCCAGCAGGCAGAATATTAATGCCGCTGCGCTTGCCTCTCTCAGCCGAATATATCGAGATAAACCGCCACCCATAATTGAATTCACTCCCATGATAGAGCACCTTGCCACTATTTCAGGCTTGCTGAGGAAGGGAAACTTTAAATACACATAATTTGTTCATTGTAGTAGTAAAAAGTACAATGATGTACTAATTAATACATTAATTCCAGAACGGATATCAAGAACTGATAATACATAAAAGGAGAGGGCAAATTTGAGAGGAACATCGATTCGCATGGAGAGGATATTCAATCGCAGTACTGGAAACGCAGTCATAATTCCCATGGACCACGGGGTGACCGTCGGTCCCATCAAGGGCATAAAGAGCGTCAAGGCCATCGCCGACGCCGTGGCCTCGGGAGGAGCCGACGCCGCCATTGTGCACAAGGGTGCAGCAGTGTTCGGACATCGCGGCTACGGCCGGGACCTGGGCCTGATCATCCATCTCTCCGCTTCCACCGCTTTGGGGCCTGACCCCAATAACAAGGTTCTGGTGGCAACGGTTGAGGAGGCTCTCAAGATCGGCGCCGATGCGGTGAGCATTCATGTCAATGTCGGCGCAGAGGACGAGAGCCACATGCTCTCTACTCTGGGCGAGGTCTCTCGCCAGTGTCAGGAATGGGGCATGCCGCTCCTGGCCATGATGTATCCGCGGGGAAAGAAGATCAATGACGAATACTCGGAGGAGTACATCGCTCACGCAGCAAGAGTAGGAGCGGAGCTTGGCGCAGATATTGTCAAGACCAACTACACTGGAGACCCGGACAGCTTCGCCCGTGTTGTGGAGTGCTGCCCTATTCCCGTGGTCATTGCCGGAGGGCCGAGAGTGGAGTCGGAGCTGGACCTGCTTACAATGGTCGAGGGTGCGATATCGGCAGGGGCGCGGGGAGTGGCCATTGGAAGGAATGTCTTCCAGCATGAAAACCCCGCGCTAATAACCCGCCGCATCTGCGGGGTGGTGCATAAGGGCCTTCATGCTAAGGAGGCTCTGGAAATAGCCTCTGCAGAATAAAAACGGCTCTCTCCGATAATTATTCCCAGAGTTACGGAATATAACCACAGAGTCACAGAGCGCACAGAGGACGAACGGACGGAGAACTACGATTATTCCGAAAGCAGCGAACTCTGCGCCTCTGTGGTTAATAATCGTAGAAGCCTTACGAAATTTAGAGGCATTTTCGTACTACACAATGCGCATGGAGGACTTATTGAGAACTCTATTATTCTATAACCCACTCGGTACTGCGAGGAATCATAAGACTCCCGGCATTGAGACTTCAGGCAGCAAAGATAAAAAGGTACAGTTGCTCTACTGGGATTGATGAAAGCATCAAGGGTCCTGTGTCGATTTCTCCTTCTCCTTTTGCTTATCTTTCACCTCCTTTTGCTGCCTGCCGGTTTTTCTGCAGGGGCAGCCGATAGCCCGGCAGAGGGACCTCATCTGCAGATCTCATCGATCTCTGGCAATCTGGAGGTAAACCGGCTTTCCAGCATTTTCGTTGTGCTGCAAAACAATGCCTCGCCCCCGCAAGAGCCGGATGAGCCAGGTTTCAGCAAAGAAGATGCCCGCAGCATCGTGGCCGAGCTGTCTAGCTCCGATGACAGGATTAAAATCTTCTCCGGGCAGCAGAATGCAGGCCTTATGGCCGCGGGGGAGAATGATACAGTTCAGTTCATGGCCCTGGCGGATGGCGTGGCGCTGGGCATTTATCCCCTGCAGCTTCGCCTCAACTATTCCCGCTTATCCCAGGTGACGGCCTCGGGAAGAGAGAGCGCTCCCAATTTTGTTTTTACTTATGAGAAAGCCTCACTAGAGCTGCCCTTGCAGGCGAAAGTTGTGCTCGGACCGAAGATAGAGCTGGAGGAATTAGAGGGCGAGACGCTTCCCGGTGCAGAGTCGAGTCTGCAGCTTTTATTGGCTAACCGTGGCGATGAGCCCGTCCTGGATCTTCATATGCAGGCCCGCCCCAGCGCGCCTTTTCTCATGGTCGAAAATGGCCAGGAGCAGGCGAGCCTCGCCCCAGGTGAAAGCACTCTGCAAAGCCTCTCGGTATTCACAGATGAAAATGCCACATCAGGCTACTATGCCCTGCCCTGCATGATCTCCTACCGGGACGGGCAGGACGGAGAGAGCAGGAACCAGGATCTCGCCGTCCTGGTTTTAGTGGGAGAAGACTCTCCCTCTTCCTGGTTTTATCTGGGTATGGCAGGGCTGGTTCTCCTCTTCCTAGCGGGCGGCTTTTGGGGCCTGAAGAAATTCATGAGAGGACAGAAGAGGCTACGCATAATCAAGAGCTGATTGATTATGGCACAAAAAAGGCCAATCGAATGGGAAGGTAAGGATTTAGCAGCTCGACAACGTTCACCACAGAGGCGCAGAGTTCATTGCTTTCGGAATAATCGTAGTTCTCCGTCCGTTCGTCCTCTGTGCGCTCTGTGACTCTGTGGTTTTATCTCGTAAACCGAGGTTCTAATTATCGATAGCAACTCCAACTTAGCCACAGAGGCAAGAGAGGCACAGAGAACGAAAAAATCCTGATCTCTTTTTCATTGTTGGCGAAAAGGAGGCTAAGAGGTCAGGCGCATGAAGCGTTCCTGAGCCTTCTCTAGGATCTCTGCCTCGCCCGGTATGACCCCTTCGCGCATGAGCACCTTTCCGTTAACAATAGTTGTGTCCACGCCTCCGGCCATGCTGTAGACCAGATGGGAGACGATGTTTGTCTCTGGGCAGAACCAGGGCTTTTGCAGGTCGATGAGAGCCAGGTCGGCCAGAGCGCCGGGGCGCAGGCCCAGATTGAGGCGGAAGGCCCGCCATGCGTTTTCCGTGGCCATGCGCCAGACCTGCTCTGCCGAGAAGGCGGCGGGAGTGTGGTAGGCGTTCTTTTGCACAATTGCGGTGGTCTTCATCTCCTCGAAGAGGCTGAGGTTATTGTTGCTCGAAGCGCCGTCCGTGCCCAGGCAGACGTTTACATCCGCCTTCATCATTGTGTTGAGCGGCGCAATGCCTGAGGTCAGTTTGAGGTTGCTTACCGTGCAGCTCACCACATTGGCCTTTCTCTCCGCCAGGAGGTAGCAGTCCTCCGGGGAGAGCCAGACGCAGTGCACTGCCGCCAGGCGCTCGTTTACCAGTCCCAGGCTGTCCAGGTACTCCACCGGGCTCTTTCCCTTGGAGAGCAGAAAGCCGTCCACCTCCTCGCGAGTCTCGGAGAGGTGAATATGAATCATGGCATCATGCCGGTCGGCGATCTCCTTGGCCTGAAGCAGCGTCTCCTCAGAGCAGGTGTAGGCGGCATGCGGTCCGACCGCAGGGGTTATCAGCTCGTCGCCTTTCCAGCGGCGGATGAAGGGCTCCACCTGGCCAAGAAGCTCGGGCTTCATGTCGAATACCACGCCGGAGATGAAGGCGCGAAGGCCCATCTCCTTGGTGGCCTGGGCTGTAGCATCCGGGAAGTAGTACATGTCATTGTAGCAGGTGATGCCGAAGCGAATCAGCTCCAGGCAGCCCAGCTTCACGCCCCAGCGTACATCCTCTTCTGTGATTTTTGCCTCCAGGGGCCAGATCTTCTCCTGTAGCCAGGGCATCAGCTCCATGTCATCCGCATAGCCGCGTAGGAGCGTCATGGCCAGGTGGGTGTGGCCGTTGATGAGCCCTGGGATGGCCAATTTTCCCCGCCCGTCGATTACTTCGTCATCGTTTTCCTTTGGGAGGTCGCAGCCGATCCTCGCGATCTTGCCCTCTTCGATTAGAATGTCCCTGTCGTGCAAAAGGTGTCCGGATTGGATAATGGAGACGTTTTTAATTAGCATCGCAGAGAAATCGCCGCAAAAGATAAAAAGATTTTCGAGGTGAGATCGATCTAAGGTTTTAACCTAGGGTTTTCAAGCCGAATAGGATCGTCAGGCTTAAGATCTACTGATCCAAAGATACGAGGCGGGCTGAGGTAGCCAAGCGGCCTACGGCGCTGGTCTTGAGGTACTGCTCTCTTTTGGAGGGCGGGACGGGCAAACCAGTGGTGCATCGCACCTCGTGAGTTCAAATCTCACCCTCAGCGTGATTTTCTTTTTCCGACCATCATTTTCCCGCGATTCTTATCTTCGGCGCTTGACAAGAGATCGAACATCTTAGTATTCTCTTGAAACCGAAATCTCATAGGGATCGAATAGGTCGCAAACAGCCAAGTCAACCTTAACATAGAAGGTAATTAGCAGCAAAATCCTTTTCTCATTCAATTACTGATCACAGTCGTGCAGAAGGACTTTTACTGGAGTTTATAAGATGTTGACCCACTTAAGTCTCCGCATCCTGCTTTTTTATAGGGTCTAACAAAAATTTAATTATAGTTTTAATAGATTTTTATCAAATTTTGCACAAAAATGAACTTATAACTAATTATTTTCTATATAAATTATCGAAACTAATAATAGGAAAATTTATCTACTCCTTGCAGTCTCCGGCTTGACGATCCTTGCGAAGCTGTGAGCCGGCCTCGCCCGGCTTTCGCTCGTAGCCGCTGCCCTTGAGCCGGGGCTGCGTCGCTCGTCTGGGCGCACTGGCTTGCCTGGCGGGGACTGAGGAGCAGGAGGCCAGTCGGACCAAGACCACGGGTTCACGTGAAGGCGCTATAGATGCGAAGTTCCGATGAAAGACGGACAATTATGGGCTACAGCGTCTATCCGCCAGGCTGCGCACGCGCTTCGGAGAGGCGACCGCGGTGTCCTGCTCAGCTTGCAGCTTGGATCATATAATCGAGGAAACATCCAAATAGCCCAACGAACACATATTATGGGTAACATGAAGCTGAAAGTCAAGATTGCCGGTCTCAAAGTACATGATATAGGATATCGCGTATTTCTGCTGAAGCATGCCATGAACCTGGCCCTGCCAGGCCTCTCTACCTACAACTGGGAAGAGGACGGCCAACAAGAAGTCATTGCTCTCGTGGAAGGAGACGAAGCCAGAATCACCGCTTTCTTGCAGGCAGTTGAGAAGAATAAGCCTGAGCTGGCCGAAGTCTCTAAGGTGACTTTTGAGGATTACGATGGCGACGTAGGGCGAACCAGCGAGGTTGCCATGTTTTGCTCTTTCGTTCAGCTGGACAAGGCCATCCCGCTACTTCTGGATATGAGGGATGATCTGAAAGAGATGAAAGGCGACATCAAAGCAGTGCGAAAAACCACAGATTCAACGCTGGATGAGATCAAAGGCATGAGAGAAGACACCCAGCCCGGATATGCGACACAATTTCGGCAAGTGCAGGCGGATGTACGGGCCATAAAGGATCGGCTGGGAATGGCCTGAAGCTGTAGAGAATAGGGCGCTGCGCAACACCCGAGCTGATAAGCGACCAAGAGCCCTCGGGCCTGTGTCGGTGGCGCCGCTCAAGGGCAGCGCCAACCGGGACCGCAGCGCTGATCTGCCAGGCGGGCCCGGCTGCACGCGCGCCATGCTCGGGAAAGGCAACGGCTGTCCTCTGCATGATGCGCTATCTTGGGCAGGAGGATGTCAGGGCGCTGGACGACGGACCGGCTAAATGGATCGCAGCCAATCGAAACGAAGGAGAACGTGCGTTCGCCGGCGAGCCGTGCTGCTTGCCATCGATGGGGGCCTGTTAGGTAAAAGTGAGCGAGGAAAGTAGTTGATGAGTTCCGAGGAGCAAGACTTAAATAATTATGACGGCATTAATAACCATAGATCCATAAGGCGTTAGCATGGCATGCTCTGACTGTGAAGGGAAGGCTGTAATGCCTTTAAAGGAAGCTCCGGATGATCAGGATTTCATCGCAGGAATAACAGAAGGTCTGGAGGACTTTCTGGAGGGACGTTGCAGACGCTTCAAGGACGCTGAAGAGCTGGAAGCTTATTTGCTGATCCTGTAATTCCTGTAAACATGGCATTTTTTCCGATTACTACTAGCCATTTCGATAAGCAATTCTCCAAACTAACCCGGAAAAATGCGGTTTTCAAGACACAGGCCGCCAAGAAGATCAAAGGCATAGCTGTTAATCCGGAGATCGGAGTGCCAAAGACCCATAAATTGACCTATTTGGAGAAGCAGGCTGCCGATCGGCAGATCTTCCGGGCCTTTGTGAACGGCTGACCGTTCTTCGCGGCTTCGCGTGAGATTCAACCGAGTCCGGTTTCACGCGAAGGCGAGAAGCCGCGAAGTTCCGATGAGGGAAGGACAATTATGGGCTACAGCGTCGATCCGCCTGGCTGCGCTAGCACGCACGCGCTCGGGCACGGGAGACTGGTCGGGCCTGAGGGGCAGGCTGAGGCGGCTTTTCCAAGGGGCTGGGTTTTGGAGACGATGGCGATTTGCGGTTAAAATTAGCAGATAATTATAACAGAGCCACTACGGGCACCACAAAGGCACAAAGCGCACAGAGACTTTTTAAAAGAAATTCCTGGCAGTCTCCGGCTTGACGATCCTTGCGAAGCTGTGAGCTGGCCTGGATATGCTACTTCCTTGGGAAAGATCGCTTTGTTGAGGCAGCCGCAATTGGGACAAATCTTTCTCTCAGCCTGATGTTCGAATACTTCTACTTTGATGGAGAGCAAGTCGAATACCTGACGCCGTTTAAAATTTGCGACTTTTGCATTGCACAGAGACCGACCGCAAGATTCGCATTGGGTAACCGGATGAACGATTTTGTAATCAGGCTTTTCCGCCATTTCTAGAGTGTGTCCCTTATGACCTTTCTGACCGCCTACAGGTTTACCACTCGGCTTGCGCTGGCTTCTTGTCTTTCTAATGGTATCTGTAGAAGGAGGTTTGCTGCTATTGCGGCTGTTTTTATTGGTTTGATCTTCCAATGATTTTACCCTCTCCTCTAGACGGATGATTATGGCACAAAGGGTTTGTATGAGCGCAACAACCGCATCGGGGCCTTTATCGTAGATCTGTAAAATGTCTTCGCGACTCAAAGGAAGGGATGTACTTGATTGTGAAGACGAGAGGGAATTATCTGGATTGATAACTGTCGTTAGGATTTGATGAGATTTGCGCCCCTCCATTATAGCTCTTATATGATTATCATTATATTTTAATTTTTTGTCAATTATCGGACATTATGATTCATGATGTATCGGAAGGAAAATAGGGTTTTGACTGGGGGGCTGAATAGTTACGGTTCGATTACATCAGATAGATTTATGGAAAAAACTGTTGAAATACTATCAAAATTAGAGCATGATCCAATCCATGAGCTAATGAACCTTAAAAAAAAGCTTAATGAAGGTTCAATTACGTCAGATGAATTTAAGGAAAAAACAGTTGAAATATTATCAAAAAAGTAAGGAGGACTATAGCAACGATAAAGAGCCAAGACGAGAGTCTTATTCTTCGTTATACCTCACCAACCCGTCCCACCCCGCTCCATGGAACTTCGCATACACTCCAACATCCCCCTTCCCGGCAGTAGCATTCCCTTCAAACAGATCCACCCCTCGCGACGCAAGATCTGTCCATTCCTCCCCGCACACCACAGAAACATTCCCGGCACCGGGAACCCTGATCCGGAACAGGTAGCTTGACCCGGCCTTCAGCTTGCCCTCCAGTGGGCTGAAGATATAGCCCCCTGCTTCGCTTAACTTTCCGTAAATCATGGGAAAACCGGGGCTCTCTTTGTCGCCGGAAGCAGCATTGATGCGGTATTCTAAAACGGAATTGTACTCGCCCGGCTCGTCCTTCTGTTTCGCATACGCTTTCAGAATATAGCTTCCTGCCGCAGGAAACTGTGCATAAATATCATAGCGCTCTTCGTCTCTCTGGCAAAATGTGTAGCCATCCCCAGCAGCCGCCCCGCCGTCCACATACTCCAGCCCCGCCATCATCAGCACATCCTCTGGAGCATAGATGGAGATATTGATCTGCTTATCCGCGCTTATCGTTCCGTTCCTTTGGCCAAGCTTCAGGCCCAGGTTAAAAAAGTCCGGTTCGAGATAGACCAGATTCTCGAACTCCTGCTTGGAAACGGGTTCATCGAGGAACTGCCACTGGGCATCCTCGGGGAAATGGTCATAGATGAACTGCGAGGGCGGCGTCATAAAAAAGTGATCATCGAATTTGCGCACGTATTTCTTGTCCACGCTCACATACCCCGCCCCCCAGGTGGAGTCCATCAGATACCAGGATCCGTTTATCTTGACGGCATTCCAGGCATGATTGGGTAGGCCGCTGAAGTTCTTGCCAGGCGCATATCCATACCCTTTACCGTAGCCGCTGATCCTTATGGTCTCTAGCCCGGCTTCCCTGGCCAGGGAGAGGAAGATATCGGAATATCCGTAGCATACCGATTTTCTGCTCTTTAGGACATCCTCAGAATTCGTGGGCCCGGTGCCTCCCTTGAAGAAAACCTCAACATTGTAGTCGATGTTCTCTGTGATCCACCGGAATATGGCTCTGGCCTTCTCACGATCATTTCCCGCCGGCTCGATCAAGTAGGCAGCCAGGCTATCTACCGAGCTTTCGGCTGAGGCGGGCGCATTCAAAGCATGACGGTCGATTTCCTCATAACTATAATTCAGAGTGGCGTTAAAATCATTAGGAGCAATTATCGCCAAATCATTTTTTGTATCCTTCTCCGGGACGCCGGACGTTTCTGCAGTGGCCATCACAGCACATAGCTGCAGCATTAGAAGAATTAGAATAACTATTGACCTCATAGATATATCTTTAGTAAGAATCAGAACATATTTAGCTCTTCGCCATTTCTTAGATTAGAACTAAACCCAGGTTGCTACGTTTTATAGTCCTTCTCTTATCGGAACTTCGAGGCTTCGCGCTTTCGCGTGAATCGTGGTCTGGCGCAGTGTCGCAAAAGACGCGAGAAATGTGATCTGATCTAAATAATCCCTTTTTCCCTGAGAGCTGCTCGCATTTCAGTTACTTCCGATTCCAGCTTTTCGAATCTCTGTTCAAGATATCCCTTCAGATCTTTTCTGGACTCCTGAACCTCTTCCAGCAGGTTTTCCTGGGCATTGAGGGTCTCTCTTTGCAGATCGACCATTGCATCCATCTTTTTGCCAAGATTATCATTCAAATCAATCATAACATCCATCTTTCTGCCCAGATTATCGAACATGCTCAATATCATGTGGATATAGATTTAAACCAAGCCAATA
>Ga0351901_1005_pt2 | contig 82141 bp, 84 predicted proteins | sample BONcelHT113001D4_FD_206875 | JGI IMG/M metagenome (GOLD analysis project Ga0351901, IMG submission 206875) | Enriched cells from coal bed in the Powder River Basin, Montana, United States - BONCAT cells T11 rep1 HSBNCT.T11.300.1.D4 ...
GAGCACTCACGCTCAAACATTTGTACCCGGTTTTTGTGTTCGTCACAAAAGACCTGAACCTCAACGTGCCGTGGTTTTTGCAGATATTTTTCGATGAAAACCGTCCGATCACCAAATGCGGACTCAGCAATTCTCATCGCTCCAGCAATCGCTTCTTCTATGGTTGAAGGGTCATCAACAATCTGCATCCCGATACCCCCCCCGCCAGCGCTTGCCTTGACGATCACCGGATAACCAATAGCATCTGCAACCCTAGCGGCCTCATCCAGATCATCAATCCCCCCGTCAGTTCCGGGGAGCACAGGAACACCAGCATCCTTCATTGTCTGTTTGGACTGAATTTTAGAGCCCATCGCAGCGATGGTCTTCGCTTTCGGGCCGATAAAGGTAATTCCGTCTTCTGCACAGAGCTGGCAGAACGAAGAATTTTCAGCAAGGAATCCATAACCAGGATGGATGGCTTCTGCTCCGGCTGTTTTGGCAACCGAGATGATACGCTCCATGTTCAGATAGGATTTTGAAGGTGGTGCAGGGCCTACAGGGAATGCCTCATCTGCATAATGAACAAAAAGTGAGTTTTTATCGGCTTCTGAATAAATGGCAACGGTATCTATCCCAAGTTCACGACAAGCCCTCATGACCCGTATTGCTATCTCTCCCCGATTCGCGATAAGTACTTTATCAAAGTACTTCATTCGATCACCATGAGCACATCGCCGCTCAGGACCGTATCACCACTATCTACAAAGATATCAGATACAATCCCGTCAGTCGGACTGGTGATTGGATTTTCCATCTTCATCGCTTCAAGAACAAGCAACGTCTGGCCTGCTTTTACCTCATCTCCACGGCCGACTTTTATCTCAAGGACCATCCCCTGCATATTGCTTTTTACCCCGCCAGGCCGCTGATCCTTTGGCGGTCCCAAGGAAGTCGGCTTTTCCGGAGCCATCTGATCTCCGATGGCAAGAATCCTTACGGTAAAGGTCTCACCATCAACCTCAACCTGCATACTTTCAGGCATCGAAAATTCTGTTGTTTTCTTTTGGGTAAATGTTGGTATCGGTTCAGGCTGCCGTTCTCCTCTGAGGAATGAAGGGGCGATAGCCGGATAGAGAATATAGGTTAACACATCCTCTTCTTTACGTATCAGACCAGCATCTTCTGCCTCTCTCTTCATCTTCTCATACATCGGGTCGATCAAATCTGCCGGACGGCATGTAATCACCTCATCATCACCAATAATATGAGTTCTGATAGCATCAGAAATGGCACCGGGAGGACGCCCATAAAGGCCTTTTACATAGTCCCTGACTTCATTTGTCACATTAGTATAGCGTTCCTGGCCGATAAGCACATTAAAAACTGCTTGAGAGCCGACGATCTGTGACGTAGGCGTAACCAGAGGAGGGTACCCCAGATCTCTCCTGACTTCAGGGATTTCTTTAATGACATCCTCAAACCGGGAGAGTGCATCCTGATCCTGCAGTTGGGAAACCAGATTTGATATCATCCCTCCGGGAAGCTGATAAATGAGAACGTCACTGTCAACCCGCTCTGCAACCGGGGAGAAAAGAGCCTCATATCTATTGCGAATTTTCTGACATTCATTCCTGACTTCACGCAGTACCAGAAGATCTATTCCGGTATCACGGGGTGTGCCTTTCACTGATGCAACCGTGCTCTCGGTCGGAGGCTGACTGGTTCCAAGGGCAAACGGAGACATTGCTGTATCGAGAATGTCAACTCCTGCATCTATTGCAGCCTGATATGACATGGAAGCAATTCCACTTGTGGAGTGAGAGTGCAAATCCACCAGAATATCCATTTCATCCTTAATTCCAGTGATCAGGTCCCTGGCTTCCTGAGGCATAATAAGACCTGCCATATCTTTGATGCAGATCGAATCACACTCCTGCGCATATAATTCACGTGCAAAGTCGATGAATCCCTTTGTTGAGTGGACCGGACTGGTAGTGTAGGCTATGGTGGCCTGGAGATGAGCACCCGTCTGCTTTACTCTGGTCATCGAGCGCTCCATATTTCTGATATCGTTGAGCGCATCAAACACCCTGAAGATATCTACTCCGTTTTTGTGGGAGAGATCGATGAACCGATCTACCACATCATCAGCATAATGACGATATCCTACAAGATTCTGACCACGTAAAAGCATCTGAATAGGCGTATGCCTGAGCTCCTCCTTCAGGGTTGCCAATCGTTTCCAGGGGTCTTCATTCAGGAAACGGATGCAACTGTCAAAAGTCGCCCCTCCCCAGGCCTCTACAGAGAAGAATCCGACCTTGTCTATTGCCCGTGCAAGCGGGAGCATATCTTCGGTCCTCATCCGGGTTGCGATGAGGGACTGATGCGCATCCCTGAGAGTTGTATCGGTGATATGTAGCTTCGTATTCCGGGCTGAACTCATTACGCCACCTCTGAATCATGAACCACGATTCAAACAATAAATATTTAGCAGGAGATCATAAAAAAGTCTCAGGTTACCAGAGAGATGGCAAAAATTAACACACAAAATATTCCGGCAATAATGTCAGCGGCGGGAGCTCGAAATTGCGGGCACAAACTCCCTCCACACTGATACCCGCGAAGAGCCAGAATACATGCCCGTTCATTTGCCTGTCTGAGTTGCCTGATCAAAAGGCTGGTAATTACCGGCGGAAGGGTGCTTAGCGAGAGGTGCTGTCCTTTCTGGAGAAGTGCAATCCGGGTGCGCCGTATCTCATCCACCAGTACTTCAGCTGATGCCAGACTCATCTCACCGATAAGACCGATGTCAAACCCGGTTCGATTACCAAAAAGCCAGACCGATACATCAAGAAATTCACCAGGATATCGTTCACTGTATGCCCATGATGCGATAAGCAGCACAACACCTATCCTGATCAGGTAAGATGCACCATCCCCACCTGACAAGGTTGTTGCAAGAGCTGCAACTCCGGGGAGCATGAAAATCACCACTGTTGTCCGGATATCATGAAACGATGTGGTTCGCTTTGTACACACAAGCCACCAGATAACAGTCAGAACTGCACCAGGAAGGGAAATAAACGCAGATACCGAGAGGAGAACCGTTCCACTCAGTCGGATTCTTGGATCCTGCATGCTGCCTCCGCAAGTTCGTATGATGATAACCCAGACAGTCCTCCGGCTGACATAAGATACCGGATTAGTGCAGGGGCATTATCCCACTTTTCCAGTGCTGCAGGAACGAGTCCAAGATCAATCAGGATACCGCGCCGGATTTCCCAGAGGTGATCGATGCATGGGAGGGAAGTGATATCATGGCTGATGATGATGATTATCCTTCCCTTTTGTTCATTAAGAAGAGAGGATACAAAAGAGCGTGCATCTTCATCAAGACCAGCATATGGTTCATCCAGAACCAAAAGATCAGGCATGGAAGCTAGCAGACAGGACAGGTGGAGTCGTTTGAGTTCACCACGCGAGAGTGTGAGGATATCATCACAACCTCTCCCAGTAAGACCAGCACGATCAAGGACCTGAACCGGATCAAGTCCCCAGCTGACTGCCTCTTCTCCGGCAGTAGTAGTGGTAATATGATATTCAGGAAACTGCATTGAAAGTATTGAAGAACTGATACCAATGCAGGTCATCAATCCGGAATGCGGCTTGAGGATTCCGGTAAGCAGTTCACCAAGGGTCGATTTACCTGAACCTACACGACCAGTGAGTAAGTGAATACCGGGATCAAAGGAACCGGATGCATGAAGAGTGAAATCTCCTCTCCGGACTTCTACCGCATTAAGGGTAAGCTGCATATACGGCCCTCCAGAGTACCGGACTGCTCAGTATCCTGTGTCTGGGAGAATGACCACCCGGTACACCATCTGCCAAAAAAACCTCATCCGGAGTTCCATCGCCAGCAACCCTTCCCTTTTGTATCATGATAACCCGGTCTGCACGTACTATGCGTTCAGGCCGGTGAGTGGCAAACAGGACCAGAGGAACTGATGCCTGCGCAATTATCTTATCGGTCTGTCTCATCGTCGCATAATCAAGGTGGGAATCTGTCTCGTCAAGGATAAGGAGAACAGGCCTGGCTATAAGAGCTGCAGCGAGCGCTACCAGTACTTTTTCTCCTCCGGATAGTGTCCGTATCGGAGTGTCGAGAAGCGAAGTCAGACCACACTGACCTGCAACATCATGCACTGATGAATCAGTGGCACTACACGACTGATGAGTAAACCGGAGAGGAGACGCTATCTCATCGCGAACACGGGTAAAACTCATATTGAGATCAGGGAACTCCCCTATCCATCCGATTGTAGTCTCTATCGGTCTTCTACCGGATATGAGAACAGTTCCCTGCTCAGGGGCCAGAATACCTGCAATAAGCTCAAGGAGGGTAGTCTTACCAGAACCATTCGGCCCGGTTACTGCTATCAGTCCGGGTTTGAGTTCCAGATACGGGATGGAGAGTCCTCCAAATTGCACAGACTGGATCTCAATCATCATCGCGCTGGCCAGATCGGGTACTTATTAATACGGGCTGCAATCAGGAAAGCAACCGCTCCTTTCACTGCATCACCTGGCAGAAATGGAAGCATCCCAGCCACAACTGCTGCAGAAACAGTCATACCGGTTGAGAGAACAAGCCAGCTTAGTCCAAAGAGATAAATCAATGCTGTTGCGAGAGAGAGTCCGGCAATCTGCAGTTCCATGTGTGAACTTTCAAAAGCAAGACCCACCACCGCTGCTGCAGGTATAAATCCTATAAGATAACCCCCGGTCGGTCCGAACAGGACCCCGAGACCTGCCATTCCATTGTGAAAAACCGGGACCCCGAGGCTGCCAAGAACCAGGTAGAGGATAACCGGGAAGACGGCATACCGTTTCATTACCACACCGGCAAGGAGGACGGCAAGGGTCTGCAGAGTTACCGGCACTGGAAAAAAGGGAAGCGGAATAGGTATTGAGATCCAGGAAAAAACCGCGATCATTGCGATAAAAAGTGAACTATTGGTTAGAATTATCGCTCGATCTATGTTACCAGACATTATCAGATATGTACGCAGTCCCCGGCAATGACCTTCTCTATCTTCCCATTATCTTTTCTGACAACCAAGGCGCCGGTAGGATCGATATCTACCGCTTCGCCTTCAAAACTGTTGCGAAGCGTGTTGATTCTCACCCGTCTGCCGATGGTTGATGAGAAATTCTTCCACTCCCTGATAACCGGCTCATATTCACCTTGTTCAATCATATCATACCGGACCTCAAATTCCTTGAGAATCGCAGCAAGAACAACAGCACGGTCCACCTCCTGGTCCACCTCGTTGCTGATTGAAGTTATCATGTGCCTGATTGATTCGTTCAGTGTATCCACGCTGATATTAGCATCAATACCCATCCCGACAAGACAGTATTTTACCCGGTCCCCTTCAGCTCCCAGTTCAAGAAGAATGCCTGCAACCTTTTTATCCCCGATAATAATGTCGTTTGGCCACTTGATAAGGGCCCCAATATCAAACATTTTACGCAGTACGCGTGCTACAGAGACTGAACCTGCTAATGTAAGCATAAAGAGATGGTCGATGGGTATGTTCGGTTTTAGTACAAGCGTAACCCAGATTCCACCACTAGGAGAGACCCATGCACGTCCCATTCTCCCCACACCACCGGTCTGCTCCCCTGCAATAATAACAAGGCCATGGAGTTCATCAAGACCCCCCTGCTCAGCAAGATCTTTACCATACCAGATGGTTGACGGAATACTCTCAAAGTACCGCATCTTTCTACCGATAACACGGGTCTTCAGGTATTTATCAATAGCATGAGGACGGAAATCCATATGTCTTTTATCAAGCAGATATCCCTCGTCTTCTGTAGAAGAGACATCATACCCGATCGCTCTGAGTTCATTGATATGTTTCCAGACCGCTGAACCCGAGATTGAGAGAGTATTGCTGATTTCACTGCAAGTTACCGGTTTGTCGGATTTTTCCAGTATTTCAAGGACTTTAAACGCAGCTCTGTACATTGAATCACCGTTTCGCATTGATCTGTTCTGATGGAAGCGGGCAGGGGTCCTTCCCGCAGACCTGCTTGAGAATCATGGTGTGATGCTCCATAAGGGTGGCCAGATCAAAGATACCTGTAATATCAACCAGACCAATTGCTGCGATAGGATCTCCCCCGCTCCCCCTCACCGGAGCAACAACCACAGGGACACCTTTGTATGGCCCGGATGTTGGTGTTACTTTCGCCAGCTTGTTTGAAATAAGCACCTCTTCCAGGATAGGACCACGATATGCATTATCAACCACAACCCCATCCTCAATCCTTATCCCTGGCGCATCACGTGCACATGCAGTGACTGGAAGTCTGCCGACAATCTCATGAATAGCCAGGCAGACTGGCACAAGATCATCAGCTTTCCCATCAGCAGATATGATATAGCGATCCATCGGTATCCCTCATATTTCCCTCACACCCAGCTACAATAAGGTTTCGCTTCCGGAAATACAAAACTCTCTTATGAACCGCTTTGATGGATATTCGTGAAGGGTGGTAATGATGATCCTGCCGAGTCCTGACCGGCAGTCAATTAGAACAGGAGAGCCTCTGATGCACAAACAGACAGCCAAATCCGGTTTTTCTTCTCCCGATGACGCGCCATGAATCAACGGTGCGCTGATATCAGGAAGGTGCAAAATACCATCTGCAGATACCAGGTCAGGGCAGTCTTCAGTAATACAGGATAGCGGGCACTCATTCTCACATTCCACAATACCTTCAAAAAAACCAAACTGGTATGAAACCCTGACAGAAAGCCAGTCATACGCATCCGGGCGATCAGATCCTGCCCCAAACACAAGAATCGTTCCCCCTGATCTGATGTATCGTCTGATCCGGGATTTGCTTGCACGCAATGCATGAAGAACAGTTGAATAATCCGGATGAGCAAAACCGCCAGGAATGATAAGTGCCGAGTAACTTCTTCGGAAATACGGTGCAGCAAGAAGATGAGGAGTTATGAGTTCAGTGATACAGCCACAATCCTCAACCAGACAGGAGAACATCATCTGAGAACCCCAGATGATCCCAACCTTCCCGGTCATATCAGATCATCCTTTAATAACTCCAAGGGGATCGAACCTGACTACCAGCCGGGAGATACCAAGCCGGTCAACGACAGATACCACCTCACCACTTGGTTTATAAGCACCTGGTGCCTCTTCAGCAATTGCCCCGTCATGAGGTGCCCTGACCATGATACCTTCCCGCCCCAGATCTTCACGAACCTGATTTCCCTTGATCGTCTTCTTGGCCTGAGACCGGGAGAGAACACGTCCGGCACCATGACAGGTGGATCCAAATGTACGTTCCATTGCTTCTGCTGTTCCTTTTAACAGGTAGGACGATGTACCCATGCTGCCAGGGATGATGACCGGCTGACCAGTGCGTGCATACGCGGATGGAACATCCGGGCATTCCGGACCAAATGCCCTTGTTGCTCCCTTTCGATGAACACAAACCTTTGTCCGCTTCCCATCAACGTCATGCTCTTCTATCTTTGCGACGTTGTGCGCAACATCATACACCAGCCTGATATCATCATATCCGATTCCACAGCTGGCACATAGAACATTCCGAATCTGGTGAGTAATCACCTGCCGGTTTGCCCATGCGTAATTCGCAGCTGCTGCCATGGCACTAAAATATGCTTTTCCCTCTGGTGACGTAAGCGGAGCACAGGCAAGCTGTCGATCCGGAAGCGAAATATGATATTTTTCTACTGCACGTTCAAGAATCTGGAGGTGATCAGTGCAGACCTGGTGTCCAAGACCACGTGAACCACAATGCACCATGATACAGACCTGCCCCTCTTCAACACCATAGACCTTCGCAGCTTCAGAGTCAAATATCTCTGATGCTACCTGGATCTCAAGGAAGTGATTTCCGGCACCAAGGGTCCCGCTCTGGGGAACTCCCCGTGAACGGGCCTTCTGAGAGACATGAGACGGGTCAGCCCCTGCCATACTCCCACTTTCTTCGCAGCAGGCAGCATCAGCGGCAGTTCCCATGCCTTCCTCAACGGCCCATACAGAACCATCGGTCATCATGGCTTCAAGCTGCTTTGGTGAGAGACGCAGAGATGAACGTGCACCAACACCTACCGGAACCGCGTCATACATCTCATCAAGAATCTCTTTTTTATTCGTCAGATCCTTCACGGTAAGCGGAGTTGTTAAAAGCCTGACACCACAATTAATGTCAAACCCAACCCCTCCGGGAGAGATAACACCGGTAGAATAATCAAACGCAGCAACCCCGCCGATAGGAAATCCATATCCCCAGTGGATATCAGGCATTGCCATTGAATGTCTTATGATACCAGGCATTGTCGCAACATTTGCAAGCTGGGTTACTGCCCCTTCTTCAAGGGTTGGAAAAAGTGCATCTGACAGGAAGAACTTTCCAGGCACGTGCATTCCCGCTACAAATCCAACCGGGACTTCCCACTCATACTCGCCGGTACGCGTCAACCCGTCAATCATGATTACACATCAAATAATACGTCAAGTTCATATTCACCGTTCATCTGCGTTATTTCAAGGCCAAAAAACGATATGCCTTTCACTTCCGTCCCTCCACCGTGCTTCTCCCGGTTAAACAATTCACCAGACAGAACTGCAGATAGAGTCCCTTTCTGTATGCTTACAGAGATGTCAGAGAATACAACGTTTTCTGTCTCAGTCAGCCAGAGTAATTCGGACAAAAAAGCCTGGAGAAGCTGCTCATTATCAGTGCCTGTAACGGTGAATGAATGCACACAATCAGAGTCCGCCTTCCCGCGGTACATTGTAGCCATCAGGGCACGGCCACATTCGGAAAAAAGGGTAGGGATATCAGGTGCCGTAACGTGCATAAGAATATCAGCAGTGTGCTCCCGCTCTTCAAATGTCATAATCAGATTGCGCCTTCGATCATCTGACCGGCGTGGTAAGGGACAAGACCCATATGAATCACATCAATATACCGCGCCTGGTATATCGAGATATAAATCAGATATTCCCCTGCACGAAGGGCCAGATCGGTAGACTTGGGAGGCTTGTATGATACAGGCAGAAGAACCGGTCCGCCACAGGAGGTTGAAATTCGAAAGTTGGTCTTTCGCTCTGCAATATATGTAATTACCTCATCATCGATGAAAATTGAAAGAGGCCCGGCATCATCTGATGCAGAGGTATAAAGATCAGACATCTGCCTGAGAAGTCAGAGGGGTGAGTGAAAAAATGCTTGCTAAAAAAAATCAGGAACTGCCGGGTATAGCCGTACCTGATCAGGACGAAAGTATCCGGCGCACAACAGAGAGGTCCTTCTCCCGAATTCGATAGAGACGGCAGCGCAGATAACTATCACGTGTCCCGGTCAGGATCCCAATACGAGATGAGATGACACCAACCATTCCGGCAACTGAATGATAGCTGACTGAAAATGAACCGGACAGGTTTTCATAGATATCCTGAATCGACAGGTCACTTTGTTGCAGGAAAATTCTGATAAGTGCATGCCGGATCCCTTCCACGTCATTAGCAAGCCACAACAAAAGGCGCTCCTCAACAATATCGTGGCGCTTATCCAGCTTTATCATTATCCGAGGTATCTGAAACATCGGCAAAAAGGTTTCTTCTCCGTGATAAAGGTGATTTGTCCGGTCTTTTCCGCGCAGATGCCTGATGGTTTAATCTCCACCGGTGACCAACTCTGTACTGTATGGGTTTTTTCAGATACGATATCAGCTCCATCTCTCCCATGAAACTCTGCATTATCCCACTGATAGTGCTGATAATTTCACTCGGACTTTTGGGGATGACCTATATGGAAACGGGCCTTCCGATCCAGCCAGGACTTGACTTCAAAGGTGGAATTGCCGTCAGTATCATTACCGATGAGTCGGTAGACGATATCAAGGCATCCTTTGCCGATTACCCCCTTGTAAGTGTTAATGAAGGGATTAACCAGGGGAAGTACCTTAAGTTCGGCCCTATGGATGATGACAAAGTGAGGACCCTTACCAGTGCAATCGAATCAAAATATAAAGATGCCAAGATCGATCACATCGGGTCATCATTTGGAAAGACACTTCAGGACCAGGCCATGCTTGCACTGATTATGTCATTTATCGGTATGGCCATTGTGGTATTTGTCATATTCAGATCTTTTGTTCCTGCGGCAGCAGTTGTGATTTCAGCGTTTGCTGATATGGTAATGTCAGCCGGTGCGATGAATCTGCTTGGGATTCAACTCTCACTTGGGACAACTGCAGCTCTTCTGATGCTTATCGGGTACTCGGTGGACAGCGATATCCTCCTTACTTCACGAGTGCTCAAGCGCAAAGGGAAGTTTGATGAGAAGATACAGGGTGCATTTCATACCGGATTTATTATGACCACCACCACATTCGGAGCAATTTTTGCAATGTGGGTTATCTCATGGATAGGTGGAATCCAGATAATCTGGGAGATATCAACAGTCCTTCTCATCGGGCTTATCTTTGATTTCATGAACACATGGCTGACCAACGCAGGCATCCTGAAGTGGTATATGACTGAAGGGAAAGGAAAACTTTCAACAAGCCAGCGGGGAGGAAACTAAATGGATAAAGAGACTATGATCGAGACGATCAAGGATTACCGGGTAGCAATCTACCTGATCATGATAATCGCGTCGCTGATCGTCATCTTCCCGCACCCAGGACCATCCGGACTTGAGACAAACCTTCAGTTCGGCCTTGATTTATCAGGTGGATCCTGGATTCAACTAGAGTATGGGGCAGCAGTTGTTACGTTTAAAAACACCATGCCAGTTGATCAGTTCGTCTCTGATCTCAGCAAAAAACTTGATGCGGAAGTCTTTCTCATCGAAACCGATAAGATAGAAATACGCAAAGATGTTTCTGAAGAAGAACTGAAGACAATATTCAGCGGGATGCAGACCGAACTGGTCGCCTATAATAAGGGAGTTACCAAGGAGACTGCAGAGGATATCAAGCGTATCCTTGAGAACAAAATCAACAGTCTCGGAACCCGCGATGCCAAGATCTATGTCATCACCGGTCTGAACGGTGTGAGCAGGTATGTCAGACTCGAACTGGCTGGGGTCTCAATGACTCAGGCACAGGAGATCGTCGGAAAGCAGGGAAAGTTTGAGATACGGGTAGTAACAACCGCAAACCAGTCTGAACATGTTGTGTTTGGCGATGTTATCGAGAGTGTGGCAAATCCTGCACAGAACCCGCCAAACAGTAACAACTGGGGAGTGTCATTTGCTCTGACTCCTGATGGTGCTGAACAATTCAGACAGGCTGCTATTGAACATGGTGCAGTAAAGGATCCAAATAACCATAACTTAGTCATGATCCTTGACGGAAAGACAGTATATAGTGCACCTCTCTCTGCTGAACTTGCCGGCAGCCTTCAGGCACGCGCAAGCCCCAACCTGATTGCTTCAACAGGTGTTGGAGAGAGTGGAAAAGAAGACGCTAAATTGCTCGAAATCCACCTGCGCAACGGTGCACTGCCAGTTGAAGTCAGAATCGCAGGATCGGGATCGGTATCTGCAGAACTTGGAGATCAATTTAAACTATGGTGTCTGCTGGCTGGTATCTTTGCACTGATTGCAGTAGGAATCGCCGTGTTTGTCAGGTATCATGAGCCTGGGATTGTTCTGCCGATGGTCATGATTAACGCGTCAGAGATCATAATTCTGCTTGCAATCACTACGTTCTTCATGCAACTGGATCTTGCTACCATAGCAGGTCTGATAGCAGTGTTAGGTACCAGTATAGATCAGCTGGTCATCATTACCGATGAAATCCTGCATGAAGGGAAAGTCCCATCGCCGAATCTGTACATGAAACGGCTTAAACGGGCATTAGGTATAATTATCGCATCCGCGGCAACAATTGTTATCGCCATGCTCCCACTTGCGCTGATGGATCTTTCATCACTTCGTGGGTTTGCAATCATAACAATTCTCGGTGTTTTAGTGGGTGTACTGGTAACCCGGCCGGCATACGGCAGGATTATCATGGCCATCCTCTCTAAATAACCAATACCATAAATTTATCTGTTTTTTTAACGCATTTTCTGATTAGGTAATCATTATGGGAAAACCGATCCTAATCGACTTTTTCGCTGAGTGGTGCGGTCCATGTAAACGAATGGGACCAATCATTGAAGAACTCAAAACAATGATGGGAGATAGCGTGGAGATTAAAAAACTCAACGTTGATGACCATATGGCAGAAGCCCAGAAATATAATATTTCTGTTGTTCCCACGATAGTAATCGAGAAAGATGGCGTTCTGATACAAAAGATTCAGGGGGTATGTGACGCAAAAACCCTGGAATCAGTTCTGAAACCCCTGGTGGAATAACGTGAAAATCGGGATCGTCGGAGGAACCGGGAGGATAGGAGAAGGCATGGCTATGCGCCTCTCTCGTATCTATGATGTACTGATCGGTTCGCGTGAGGAAGAAAAAGCACGTTGTACGTGTGAAGTCTGCCTGAAAGAAGCATATGACCGTGGGTGGCCATGTAATGTCAGGTGGGTTTCAAATCAGGAGGCAGTATCAGAATCAGAGGTTATCATTCTTGCCATCCCGTATAAACACCTTGACTCAACCATCAGCGGGCTACATGATTTTGAAGGGAAGATAGTCATCAGTCCGATAAATCCAATGGAAAAAGGGGAATACTTCTCTTACGTCCCACCAGTAGAGGGATCTGCAGCCCTTCATCTGAAGACGATGCTTCCAGACTCTGCACGGCTCTGCGTTGCCTTCAACAACATCGCAGGAAACCGGTGGCGGGATATTGATGATGAAATCGATTATTCAGTTGCTGTCTGTGGAGATAATCCGGAGGCAAAACTCATAGTCTTGGATATAATCGACCGCATATCACTGCTTAAATCATATGATGCAGGCCCTCTTTCGATGTCGTCAGTTATTGAAGGAATGACCCCTCTGCTCAACAATATCGCACGTTGTAACAAGATGAAAGATGTTGGTATCAGATTCGTCTGATTACAGGGGAGAGAATGATACATTTTTCTGAAGAGATAAAGGCTGAATTTATCAAAACCGGAAAAAGGCTTGCTGCCGAACATCTGATCGGGGGGAACTTTGGGAACCTGAGTGCACGTCGTGAGGATGAAGGATTTTTTATAACCCGAACTGGTTCGTACCTGGATGATCCAGGAGATCCGGTTCATGTTCCTATCTTTGGTGAGGTTCCTGCCGCTGCGTCAAGTGAATGGAGGGTTCACCGGGCAGTATATCAGAGTACCCGTCACCGTGCAATTGTTCATGCGCATCCCCCCTATGCAGTTGCAGCGTCACTAGCCCTGCATGAGATAATTCCCCTCGATAGCGAAGGAAAAATGTTCTGTCCTATTATCCCGATCGCTCAAGGGGAACCGGGATCTCCGGAGCTTGCTGAAGATGTAGCTGAATGCCTTGCTCTTTCACCCCTCTGCATTGCAAGGGGGCATGGAACATTTGCAGCAGGAAAGACTCTTGAGGAAGGATATCTTTTTACCTCACTTGCAGAGCATGCATGCCGGGTACTCTCCCTAATGCCATCATTTAAACAGATGTGATGAGTCATATGGATATCAAAGACAAGATTGAACAACTAAATCCAGCCAGCCAGGATATGGTTCATACGTTTATTGATTTTCTTCTCTGGCGTGAAGCACAAGAAACTGCTTTTCTTAAGCCAGTGATTGAGGATAGCCCTTTTCTCCCTTTATCTACTCATGAGCAGGCTCAATCACAGGGCCAGCCACCTGACGCGCCCATACAGAGCACATGCGGAATTATTCTTGCACAAGAGCAAACCATTGAGGAGGAGAGCCCTATCGACTTCGCGGATATAAATACCCGGTTTTCAAAAAAAGAGCGGGATAATAGAGCCGGGAAGACAGAGGCCGTCTGGCAGCAGAAACCATTGGACTGGTTGTAAGTATGCATTCAGATTGTAATTGATCTTTCCCAGCCTTTTTAAAACCCCAATGATACCCATCGGTGCCCCAGGCTTAGGGGATGAGAGACTCGTTTCTCATAGAATACTTATACCACCCGTGAGGTAGTAGAGAGCTCAATCCCTTTTTCTGTCATTATAAAGGGTAAAACTCTTCCAGGCGGTTGCATACCAGCTATTTTTTTTATTTCCATCGCTTTGATCAGTTCATTTCCTCTAAGCTCTTCATGCAACTCGATAACCACATCACAAAGCCTGAAGAGAAGGATTTCATTATATGGCGCGTGCAGCCCCCGGTAGAGAGTGAAAAAGGCATGTTCCTGTGCTGCCTGAATGCGATCACGACAAGAGGCAACGCCGGAGAGAACAGCATCAATACCCTCCTTCATAATAAGGGTGGAAAGAGAATCTATTACAACCCCTTTCCCTTCAAATCCCAGGAAAATGTCTGATGAAGACATCTCCTGTGCTGAGATCATACCGTCCTCAAGGTATCCGTCAATCATAAAATAATCCCTGCTTTCCACAGATATTTCCCAAAACTGGTGAGCAAACCTTTCAATGCCTGAAGTGGCTGAACCGATGACAAGGATTGATGAACCTGGGATGAAACCCCCTTCAAGGGCCAGATCAAGCCCGTTTATCCCGGTGGAACTTCTTCCTTTATATGCAAGGATAACAGGTTTCTGACTCACACTCCCTTCTGCCATTACTTGACACCCCCGAAGCTTTGCGTTAGACGTGCGGTATTATTATATTTTGGCCTTTGTAATTAGATATTACATCAGTATAAACAGGTCCTGGTTAACGCATTACGGGGTCTTTGTCAGGCAGCCCCCGGAACATGCACTGAATATACAATCAGAACCTGCATCGGGCATGAAAAGATGGCGTTTAAAATTAAAATCGGCTCTGGAAAAACAAAGTCCAAAAAAGAAGCAGATAAAGCAGAAAAAAAGCCAGAATCTGCCGAGTTAGCAGCACAGAAACCTTCATTACTATCCCGGCTGAAAAAACCGGCAGAGAGTGCCCGGGCACCATCTCCGGAAAGTGAGTCGGCATCCCCAAAACCAGATTCAGAAATCCGGAAACGAATTTCCCGAATAAAACCGTTGAAAGCTGAAAAATCGCAGGAACCATCAGACGAAGAGATACTCACTGAAAGCGCGGATGAACAGCCCACACCTGCCATTATAGAAATACCACCCGAACCAAAACAGGGGCTCTTAAAGCGGCTCATATCAATCGGCCCGAAAAAGGTTCGGGAAGCATACAATCCGGATATTCATGGGGTACTTGTAGATTTGACTTATACCCCCCCTCAGGGAGTAGAAGAGATCGAAGTCTATCCGGTTAACCCTCCCTTTGCATATATCAGAATTACCTACAATTATCAGAATCATGAGTACCTCTACGAGATTGTAGAGCCACATTACACCGATACTGAAACCAACCTCCTCAATGAGCTGAAAAAAGGGATTTTTGAGCGGGTCAATGTGAATACGCGCCAGATAGCCAGAGAGATGGCAGCGGATCTGCTCGAAGAAATGATGAATGAAATCTTTGCTGATTATGCAATCCATCTTGATCCAAAAACCTATGCAAAGATCCATTATCAGCTGCACAAAGATTTTCTTGGGAACGGCATGGTTGATGCCATCATGCATGATCCCTTTATCGAAGATATCTCATGCGATGGCATAGAGCGATACCTGTTTGTATACCACTCCAAATATGAATCAATGGAGACAAACCTGAAGTATTTCGATGCAACAAGCCTTGATTCCTTTGTAACCAAACTGGCCCAGCGGGCAGGAAAACATATATCGGTGGCTGAACCGATGCTTGATGCCACGATGTCAGATGGTTCACGTATTCAGATGACACTTGGGACTGAAGTAACTGCACATGGCTCAACATTTACCATCCGAAAATTCAAAGAAGTGCCGATCACACCGACCGACCTGATTGAATGGGGTACTTTCTCCCCACTATCAATTGCTTTCCTCTGGCTTGCAGTTGAGAATGGGAAATCATGTATTTTTGCTGGTGGGACTGCATCAGGAAAGACAACGTCACTGAACGCAATATCGCTTTTTATCCCGCCTCTTGCTAAGATAGTTACTCTTGAAGACACCCGTGAACTAAAACTTCCTCATGCTAACTGGATCCCAAGCGTAACCAGGGAATCGTTTGATATTGCAGGAAAAGGGGAGATCGATATGTATGAACTCCTGAAAGCAGCACTGCGTCAAAGGCCCGAATACCTGATAGTAGGCGAGGTCCGAGGTAAGGAGGCACTCACCCTGTTTCAGGCGATGAGCACCGGTCATGTTACCTACTCAACTATGCATGCAGACTCAGTATCAAGTGCAGTCCATCGTCTTGAAAACCCCCCCATATCTGTGCCACGTAACATGCTTTCTGCACTCAACCTCATCTGTGTGCAGGTTCAGGCACGAGTAGGTGGGCAGCGGATACGGAGAAATAAGCAGATCATTGAGATTCTGGATATCGATCCACGAACAAATGAACTTATCACGAACGAAGTGTTCAGGTGGAGGCAGGCTACCGATGAGATCACGTACTCTGGCAAATCATACATATTAGAAGAGATTATGGAGGCACATGGCTGGGATGAAGAGAGAGTCAGACGTGACCTGATCCAACGCCAGGAAGTATTAGAATGGATGCGCAAACGCGATATTCGTGATTATCGTGAGGTGAGCAACATCGTAGTTTCATATTTCAGAGACTCTGAAGGACTTATGGAACAGATCCGATCCGGTGACAATGAACTTGTATGAACGATTCTGTTTCAACCTGCTTGGGAGCAGGATGCAGGCAAAACGTGATAATTACTATGATTTAATTGCAAACCTACGTTCAGCCCGGATGGGTATTACTTTTGAGGCATACCTTGCCACCTCAATGGTCACCTCGGCTATAGCAGGAATCATGGGTTCAATCATCGTTGCCCTTATCGTTTATCTGTTTAATATCCCTGCTCTCATCACCTTCAAAGGCAACATTCCAACAGATATCGCAACCGGAATTAACCAGTTGTCTGTATACTCTTTAATCATTGGAACAATCCTCGCCGGACTCATCTCATTCATCGTCTTTGGTGGGCTGACATACCTCATCCACCTCATCTATCCCGCAATAGTTGCAGGTGGAAGAAGAAGAGACATTGAATCCAGTCTTCCGTATGCAATAAATTACCTTGCCGCTATGTCAACTGCGGGTATCCCTCCGGCAGAAGTCTTCAGACAACTTGGTAATTCCTCCATCTATGGTGAATCATCAGTTGAAGCTAGATATGTAACACTTGAAGTGGATGTCTTTGGAAAAGACCTCATAGAAGCACTCAAAAACGTATCAATGGCTACACCTAGCCCACGAATGCGGGAATTCTTCCAAGGGGCAATAGGAAGTGTTGCATCAGGGTCAAATATTTCTGAATATTTTAAAACCAAGGCAGAGCAGTATACCTTTGAAAATCGACAGACCCAAAAGCAGTTTTTAGACACGCTTGCTCTGATTTCAGAGAGTTATGTAACTGCTCTTGTTGCCGGCACCCTCTTTCTGATTCTTATCCAGTCGGTGATGTCTATCCTTTCCGGTGAAGGGACACCCTTCTTTTTATATATCATCATCTATCTGATCATCCCATTCGGGAGTGTAATGTTTGTAGTGATGATTGATGCAATGACTCCGGAGTGGTAACGATGGGGATAATGAATCATTTTACAAAGAAAGAAGCAGAGGTGCTATCCCCTGAAGAACAGGCAGCGAAAACTATCCTCGATAAGATAGAACAGCACCGGCAGTATACTGAGGGGAGTATGCGTATTATCCGCCATCCACTCAGGACGTTAACCGAAACCCCGGTCAATATCCTTTTCGCATCCATCCCTTTGGGAATTATCGTATTCATTATTGGCCTGTCGATGGCACTGCAACAGGGAGGAATAGAATCACTTCTCACTAGTTCATTCATCGATGACGTGGTTGTCATAACATTACTGGTCATTCTCATCCCCCTTGTTATCCTTGATCTTAAAGAGTCACGACGAGTAAACAGTATCGAGATCGCTCTTCCAAACTTCTTTCGTGATCTTGCCGGGATGCATGAAAGTGGAATGACCCTGCAGGGAGCGGTGCACCTTGTTTCAATGAGTGAATACGGGGCACTGACACCACATATCAGACAGATGGATCAACGCATCTCATGGAACTTTCCGTTCATTGATTCAGTCCGTGCTCTTGGAGATGAGATCCCGATCGCCCTTGTCAGGAGGAGTGTGGACCTGATTGCCCGGGCAAGTGAAGCAGGTGGAGATATTGTCGAAGTTTTGAGGGCAGCTGCGAAAGACTCATTTGAGTACGTAACGCAGAACACTGATCGCAGAAACAATATGTTCATCTACGTGGTAATTGTGCTTGCATCCTTTGGGGTATTCCTTTTTGTGATGCTTATCCTTGTCTCTTCTTTCCTGAAGACGATGTCAGATCTCGGCACCACAACCGCTGCAGGTGCACCCGGATTTAATCTTGGATCCTTTGACCTTGCACTATATATCAGAATATTCTCACATGGAGCAATGTTTCAGGGGTTCTTCTCCGGTCTTGTTGCAGGAGTTATGGGTGAAGGCAGAGTAATTGCCGGACTCAAGTACTCAGTGATCATGCTGTTAATTGCCTGGATAGTCTTCAGAGTGGCGGTCTGATGAACGGTAGACATCCTCTGTTGTATCTACCTCATCATGGAATACAGGCCTGAATACACCCTCCGGGACGGTGATGGTGAATAACACACCAATTCCATACGTGCCACTTTCTTTGATACTCATCCTGGTAAGCTCTAACACTTCCTGAACAAAGAAAAGACCCCAGCCAGTCCCTGTGCCCACACCCCGCTCGAAAATACGCTCTTTCATGGTATCAACAACTCCCCCGCCATCATCTTCATACAGGATCAACAAGTCCGAACCATCCATCTTTGTTGATACGGTTATGTAAAATACGTCCTTTCCATGTCTGAGACTGTTTTCAATAAGATTGTAAAAGACCTTCTGGAGGAGTTGATCTGCATATACTTCAAAATCGTCACCAGTAACAGTAAAGGTCAACCCACGTCTCCGTGACATGGCATAAGCAAGGTTCCAGACAGTTCTGAGATCCTGCCAGCGTGGTGCTTCAATCCCTGCTTTCTGATACTCTTTAGAGAACTCAATATGCTTGTTTATCCGTTCGGATGCATCTTCAGCACTTCCGATGAGCTGATCAAGTGAGTGATCCTGGTTTTTCCTCTTGATGAGTCCAAGCATTCCCCTGATAGTAGTAAGCTGATTCACAATGTCATGACGAGTCATACTCCCAAGAAGGGCAAGTTTTTTGTTAGAGAGAAGAAGATTGCGTTCAGCATGCTTGAACGGAGTAATATCAGTCACTACACAAAGATACCCCATCTTACCGGTTTCAAGCGGGTATGGAGCAGTTGCGATTCTGACCCAGATGTCTCTGCCTGTTTCAGTCTTATTATGGTACTCATGCTGCCCGGAAGTTAAGGAGGAAGGGCACATTCCAACCATATCTCCTGGTGAAACAGTTCCTTCTGGCGCAATTAATGCATGAATCGGAGTGCCGGTCAGATCATGAACAGAGGTGCCAAAGATAGAGGCAAGAGTGGGATTTGCGAACCAGATGAGTCCATCCGGGCCGATGAGACAGATTCCTTCTTCAACCAGATCAATGAGCCGGGAGAGACGTTGCTCAGAGGTGAGTCGTTCTTGCTGTGCCTGTTCAAGAGAAGCCAGCATCCCGTTTATAGATGTGGTCAGATCACCAATCTCATCCTGGCGTTCTTCGGGTATCCTTCCGGAAAGAGACCCAGAATATCCAATTTGCAGCAGATCCTTATTAAGTTCCTTAAGTGGGGAGATAATAATACGGTTAAGCAGCCATGATGCAAGCCCCATAAAAAGAAGAACCAGTAAAAGGAGCGATGTAAGGAAAAATATACGGGAGTACAGGCCACTCCTGCTCAAATCTCCCGGTTCATGAACACTCAGAAGGAGAACCGGTCTGCCTGAAATGTCGTTTATTACATGGCTTCCACCAGAAATATCCGTGGATATATCAGTGGAACTAACCGTTTGATCATCAAATTTCCCCTCACCAGAATCAATAGCAGTAATCGTGATCGTCCGCAGGAGATCTTCGGAGAGTACCCGAATCCTTTCTTCATCGAGATAACTCCCAACCACCACCATACCCATTGCAGGACCCTGTTTATGTGATGTCATCACAGGTGAAGAAGCTACAATCAAAGGGTCTTTATCGCCGGATATAATCCCTGAAACTCCGGAATCGGTAATTACATTGAGCCCTGAACTCTGAAAAATCTGATCGATTCCATCACAGATCTCACCAGTGGTTCCAGCGCTCTGGTTTGTACTCATGCCGGCAATACAATTACCATCTTTATCATAGATTGCGATAGCGGCAATATGCAACCCCTCAAGGGTTGAAGGAGCAAAATTGGAGATTTTATAAGCCTGATTTCTATCCTGAATAAAATAATACGTATCATCCCAGATCGCCCAGTCCATGGATATCCCACAAAGACGAGCAACTTCAGTATTAATTGCATTCTCTGCCCGAAGAAGATCCTGCTGTGCATACTCCTGCTCCAGAGAGGAATAACTTTCCATAACCGTCAGTTCAAAGGCTACCAGGAGAACAACTGCAACCGCTATGGTCATAACCGCAACAATCAGAATAGTCTGTGCATATAATCTCATGATGATACCTCCTCTGACAGATGAGTGAACGCCGGGGTGAATCTCTTCAGACCAGTCAGGAGAAAATATTTCGCTAGGACTGTCATATTATTCCCCATAGTAAAACTCCCTTCAGGTCCTGTACAGACACAAAGCACAGCACTGCCACATATCAGGATTGTGGTGCAGACATGAGAAGGGGCTTCATATTCCCGTCAGATCAACGATATGAGAAGACTCAGGCTCCTTGACCTGAAACGAGAAGGGATGAAGTTTTCCGGTTTCAGTAAGGATAACTCCCGTATAATTTCCATACAGGAGTTGAACACTGATCTGCCCGGTATGAGATGTGATATCATTGCCTACAATCTTACCTCCGCTCTTGATAGTTATTCTAATTCCTGAAAGAGGCTTATTATAACTTCTGACATCAAGAGTAATATTTCCGATTCCTTTTCTCATTGAGCGGATTTCAGGGATCTCATAAGTATTTGGAGCACGTATATGACTTTTATCATAAATCCGGCATCCGGTTACAAAGCGATTTGCAATCTCCGGAGCAGTCGGATAGAAGGTAAACTGATTGCTGTCCTTTAGAAACAGAACACTTTTATCACCATATAACACCCCGGAGCGATCGATATAAATCCCTCCTTCCGGTTCTCCATCGATAAAAATTAAAAATGCACGATGTCCGTTTGGGCCGGTTGCTGATGCAATACCATTCATTTTTGTCGTTCGTGCATGCCGGACCAGCTCATGAAGAGGCCAGGTTCCTTCTGGTCTGGTATTTTCAATGATAAAATTCAGAGGGACATTTTCATCAAAATCTCCCATATCCCTGGGAAGATCAGTTGCGGTCTCCTGGTATTTCACCTCATACTGCCTGATACTATCGCGCTCAACAGATTCAGAGCCAATATTACGACCTGTTGCTTTGCAACTGGCAAGGGTACCATCGGATGTAAAGACCCCTTCAATGTGCCAGGTAACGGGCATTATTCTTCCATCAGATGCATTCAGACTCAGGCTGAGATCTACCGCCGGATTATTCGGAGTAAGCAGACGAATCGCGCCTTTCAGTTCTTCCTGATCCACATGAGACAGATCAGAGAGAAACTTTCTACCAATCATATCAGTTGGCGCTCTCCCGAGCAACCCGGAAAATGACTCATTTGCACGAATAATAGTCAGATCAGGAAGAAAATCCAGGATGAAATCGCTCTGAACAGTAAGAACTGAGTTATAGAGTTTCTCACGTGCAACAAGTTCTTCATGAGCATTCTGACGTTCAGCAACCTGAATAATTCGTTGTTCAAGGATGCTGAATTGTTCAACCGGGTCACTTCCCTTGCGGATGTAATAATCAGCACCATGATTGAGTGCCTCAATGACCACTTCTTCCTTCCCTTTCCCAGTAAAGAGAAGGAAGGGGATATTTCCAAAATTCTTGCGGATATACTTAAGGAGGGCTACACCATCCATATCCTGCATCAGATAGTCAGAAACGATAACCTGAAACGTTTTCTTTCCAAGCGTTTCTATCGCTTCCCTGCCCGAGCTGACGCAGGTGAGTTCGACCTTTCCCGAGTGGCCTAAGTATTCCTCAGCGAGCATCAGATGCGGGATCTCATCATCGACAAACAGAACCTGAATCGGCATATTTGAGCCTTATGATGTTATTTTAGTCTCATAAAGGATAATTGTTTGCTTATATTACTAAAACGGTGCCTGGTCATGAGAATTACATCAGGTACAATAATTAGTCAAACCAGTATCTTCCCATAATATCCTGATAGTATTACCCCAAAATTTTACCCGGTATTTATATCCGAACACAGGAGATTACGGAGACCTCTATAGTCACAATACATACCCATAATCTCCGGAAAGAATTATGATAATCTAGACACACCAATAGTATTACCAGCCAGGTCCCAGCTCTTTGATATTTCATAGATTATACATCAGACATCATACGGGGACCGGTAATACCCAGCATAATGATTATAATGACAACAACCAGTTCTGACCAAACCCTGCTCAAACGACTTATTCATCGTCCGGTAGAGCGTGTTGTGAAGATTATCTGGTTTTTATGTGCCATATCTTCTATCATCGCAATATTCTGTATCCTGGGATTTCTTCTTTATGATGCCATCCCTGCATTCATTGATATCGGACTGATACCTTTCCTGACCGGGGACCGTTGGGACCCTGCAAGTGTTATTCCAAAATATGGTACAATTCCCCTTGTCGTTGGAACACTTATCGTAACATTCGGGGCAATGGCCTTTGCAGTTCCACTCGGTATTGCATCAGCAATTTTTATTGCTGAACTGGCAACCCCACAGATGCGGGCAATATTAAAGCCTGCTGTTGAGCTTCTGGCAGGAATTCCCTCGGTTGTATATGGTTTCTTTGGACTTATCGTTCTGGTCAGACTTATTCAGGACTGGGGCAACGTCCCAAGTGGTGAGTCAGTCCTCGCCGGTTCAATTCTTCTTGGGATCATGGCTCTGCCAACTATCATCAGCGTATCAGAGGATGCGCTGAGCTCAGTCCCTCGTTTCTTAAAAGAAGGATCATTTGCACTCGGGGCAACGCACTGGCAGACAATATCGCGTGTTCTTATCCCTGCAGCCCTTCCTGGCATTACTGCAGCGATAATATTAGGAATTGGCAGAGCAGTTGGTGAGACAATGGCAGTGATTATGGTCACCGGGAACGCAGCAATCATTCCCGAACCCATCTGGAACATCTTCTCTCCGGTCAGGACTCTTACCGGGACTCTGGGAATTGAGATGGGAGAGGTTGCTGTTGGATCTATCCATTATCACGCTCTCTTCGGAGTTGCCGTGCTCCTCCTTGGAATTACCCTGATAATCAATCTACTCTCACTTGAGGTGATGAAACGGCTGCACCTTTCCCAGTGTGGAGAAGCCTGCAGACCAGGATGGAATTTCAGTAAAAAAATTTCAGAACACCTCGCTCCTTTATCTCCATATTTCCACAAAATTCTTGCAGCAATAGTGTTGATAGTCCTTTTCAGTATCGGATTATGGCAACTTGCCGCACTCATCTTAACCACATCTGTAATTGCTCTGTTACTAGATAGATTCTGCAAAAGACAGCGTATACAGCAGATCTGGTTCTGTGTTATCTCTCTTCTTATGGGGCTTGTGATATGTATCCTGATATTTATCCTCTATGATATCTTTTCAAACGGCCTGCCTCATGTAACACTCTCCTTCCTGACTGAACCACCGAGGAATCTTGGCCGGGGAGGAGGAATTTTTCCTGCGATCATCGGGACATTCTATCTTATCATGGGGTCTATTGCCATTGCCCTCCCACTTGGAATCGGGGCAGCAATCTATCTTGTAGAATATACCCGGGAAAACCTGCTTACCAGAATTATCAGATCAGCGACAGATCTTTTAAACGGGACCCCTTCAATCGTCTTTGGTCTTTTTGGGTTCACATTTCTGGTCATATTTCTCGGATTTGGTATATCGCTGCTTGCCGGAATAATCACCCTTGCATTAATGGTGCTCCCTACAGTTATTAGAACAACAGAAGAATCTTTGCGCAGTGTTCCTGACAGTTTAAGGGAGGGATCCTATGCACTGGGTGCAACAAAGTGGCAGACAGTTCGCAGAGTTATCCTTCCTCCGGCAATTCCCGGAATTATTACAGGAGCGATCCTCTCAATCGGCAGGGCTGCAGGTGAAACTGCTCCGATTATGTTCACCGCAGTTGTCTTTATGCAAAGAAGACTTCCTGAATCGGTCTTTGATCCTGTTATGGCCCTGCCTTACCATCTGTTTGTCCTGGCAACAAATGTACCAGGTGCCAGAGATAATCAATATGCGACCGCTGTTGTCCTGCTTATGCTGGTAATAGCTATTTATGGAGTAGCAATCGTGATTCGGAATCATTTTGATCGCAAAGTCAGGTGGTAATCAATGATAACCAACAGTATCATCAACGTCCGGGACCTGAACCTTTGGTACGGAGAAACGCAGGCACTACGAATGGTTACCATGCCGGTAGCTGATAGAAAAGTCACATCCCTCATCGGACCATCGGGTTGTGGGAAATCAACACTTATCCGGTGTTTTAACCGGATGAATGATCTCGTTGCCGGGTGTCGTATCGAGGGCTCAGTAACCTTCCATGATAAGGAGATTTATGGCCCTGAAGCAGACGCAGTCGATATCAGAATGCACATTGGAATGGTCTTTCAAAAGCCGAATCCCTTTCCAAAATCTATCTATGAAAATATTGCATATGGACCACGCGTTCATGGAATAAAAAACCGTGCTGAAATCGACCGTATCGTTGAGAGCAGCCTTCGAAAGGCAGCTCTCTGGGAAGAAGTGAAAAACCGGATTCATGAATCAGCACTCGGACTGTCAGGAGGTCAGCAGCAACGTCTCTGCATCGCCAGAACCCTCGCAGTAAATCCTGAGATAATCCTTATGGATGAACCCTGCAGCGCTCTTGATCCGATTGCAACCGCAAAAATAGAGGATCTCATTGAAGATTTAAAAAGAGAGTATTGCGTTGTTATCGTAACCCATAGTATGTCACAGGCAGCACGGGTATCAGATTATACGGCATTTATGTACCTGGGAGATCTCATAGAATTTGGTGAGACCAGACAGATATTTGAAAACCCAAAGAAAGAATTGACTGAGAATTACATTACCGGCAGATTCGGATAAGGTATCATCAATGACAGAAAAAAGTCAGGCAGAACTTGATAAGCTCCATCAGTCAGTGGTGGAACTGGGCAGATTCGCTGTAGGTATGCTCAGTGAGGGTATCGATGCATTTGAAGCAGGTGACTGTGAGCGTGCAGCAGGGGTTGCAGGTCGGAGGCGTGAACTTAAAGCACGGTTTGTCCCAATAGAGGATGCTCTGTTTCAGTATCTCGCACTTTACCACCCGGTTGCCAAAGATATGCGTGAGATCGCTGCCTCAATCCGAATCATCTATAACCTTGAGCGGATAGGCAGAATGGGATATGATATTGCAGAGACTACCACAGTTCTCTCTAAATGTTGCGGTCTTCGGGAGTCATCAACACTCGTCTCGATGGGACGGCTGGTCATACAGATGATCGAGGATGCAATCTCAGCATTTGAAGACAGGACAACAACAAAGATTATTTCAATGCGGGATCGTGACAAGGAAGTCGATACCCTGTACTGTGAAGTCCTCACCGAGTTTATTGGAAAAATGCAGGATGAAAAGGATGTTGTTCCAATCCTTACCAGGTATGTGATAATTGATCGGTATCTTGAGCGGTGCGGTGATCAGGCATGCAATATGGCGGAGATGATCGTATATATGGTCACAGGTGAGCGGGTAGAGATAAATTAACAATGCTTCAAAAAAATGAAGTAGAGGAAGGACAGGTGGTTAGTGTACCAGCGCTGAACTCCAAAATATCTTTTACAGAACTCCAGGATTGCAGATATTGCAATCAGTTGCAATCCATCAAAATTCTTAGATTGTCTTAAAAATACCCGGTATTAGTTCTTTTTTAAGTTACGAAACCTTTGTCAGAACGTGATGTGATAAAAACAGGGAGATTACATCCCCATTCCGCCCATACCTCCCATCTCATCCATACCACCGGGGGGCATTGGTGGTGCAGATGTCTTTGCAGAGGCGATAATATCATCAATTCTGAGGATCATGGTTGCAGCTTCTACCGCACTTGCAATGGCCTGAGTTTTTACCCGAAGCGGCTCAACAACACCTTCCTTGAGCATATCTACTGCTTTACCCTCAAAAACATTCAGACCGACATTCTTCTGCCCTTTCTCATGAGCAGCCCGGACTGCAACAAGCATATCAATTGGATCCAGACCTGCATTTTCTGCGAGGGTCCGGGGGATAACCTCTAGTGCTGCGGAAAAAGTCTCGATGGCCAGCTGAGCCCGTCCACCAACCGTTGCCGCATATTCCCTCAGCCTGAGTGAGAGTTCAGTTTCAGGTGCTCCACCACCGGCGACACACTTCTTGTCCTTAAGAACAACGGAGACAACGCGGATAGCATCTTCAATGGCACGTTCGAGCTGAGCAACAATATGTTCAGTCCCGCCCCGGATGATGATTGATACAGCTTTTGGATTCTTGCATTCTTCCACAAATATCATATCCTCGCCAGATACTTTTCGCTCCTCCACAACACCGGCATACCCAAGTTCCTTTGCAGATATTGCATCAATACTTGAAACAACAACAGCACCGGTTGCACGGGCGAGTTTATCCATGTCAGTCTTCTTAACCCTGCGAACCGCAAGTATTCCTGCTTTTGAGAGATAGTGCTGTGCAATGTCATCGATTGCCTTTTGAGTAATGACAACTGTCGCTCCAGTCCTGATGATCTTATCAGCAATTGATTTGATCATCCGCTCTTCTTCATTGATGAACGCCTGCATCTGGTCAGGATGGGTAAAACTGATCTCTGCATTCACTTCAGTCTTGGTATATTCAACAGAGGCATTAAGCAAAAGGACCTTCGCTTTAGTTACCTTCATCGGCATTCCCGGATGTACACGTTCCTTATCGATAACCACACCCATGATGATCTCAGAATCTTCGATAACACCGCCGACTTTCTTCTCAATCTTGATATTATCAATGTCAGCGGTTCCATCAGGGTCAGCAACCATTGTTATTGCTTTGACAGCGAGATCACACAACTTTTCCTTGTCAGCCTCTGCACCTTTCCCTGTCATTGCAGTTTCGGCTATTTTTCTGAGGATAGTAAGATCTTTTGGCTTGACATCAATGGCAATACTCTTGAGTATTTCCTGGGCTTTCTCTGCTGCCATCCGGTATCCATGAACGATGACTGTTGGATGAACATCCAGTTCGATGAGTTCCTCGGAACGCTTCAGGAGTTCTCCGGCAATAACCACAGCAGACGTTGTACCATCACCGACCTCAGCATCCTGAGTTTTAGCGATCTCAACCATCATTTTTGCAGCTGGATGTTCAATATCCATCTCTTTAAGAATGGTAACCCCGTCGTTGGTGATAACAACCTCACCCATTGAGTCAACGAGCATCTTATCCATCCCTTTTGGGCCGAGAGTTGTCCGGACAGCACTCGCTACCGCCTTGGCTGCGGTAATGTTCATACTATGTGCATCACGGCCACGGCTCCGTGTACTGCCTTGTGTGAGGATATAAACAGGCTGTCCTCCTAGTTGAGTCGACATTATTGAATCACTTCGATAACATAAGAATGATTTAAAGTTCTATAAATAGATTAGGGAAGGGAATCACCTTATGAATTCCTTCAAAGATAAAACATAAAAGTCTGACCGGGATTAAACACTAAAAATAAAGGGAAAATAATATATTTCAGTTGCCTGAAACACAGTATCTTTCCGGATATGGACACTACAGACCATCACCAAGTCATCAGAGAGATCCGGGCAACGAGCAAGCCATGTTCCAAAATATAAGAGGTGATGACACAACGGTCAGCACCAGATACTATCAGACCGAACGGGTAAAGGATTTCATCCCTGAATATTGAGCTGAAGATCCTAATTCTTCATTAATACGGAGGATCTGATTATATTTCTCGACCCGCTCCCCACGGCAGGGTGCACCGGTCTTAATCTGTCCGGTTGCAAGCGCGACTGAAAGATCAGCAATAAAAGTGTCACAGGTCTCACCACTCCGGTGTGAGATCATTGCTCCCCATCTTTCCTTCTGGGCCATATGCACTGCATCAATGGTTTCAGTGACCGTACCGATCTGGTTTAATTTTATGAGAACTGCATTCGCACTCTTTTCTTTAATTCCCCTGCTGATTCGTGCAGTGTTAGTTACAAAGATGTCATCACCAACCAGCTGAACTTTAGAACCAATTGCCTTTGTGAGAGCAGCCCAGCCTTCCCAGTCATCTTCAGCAAGTCCGTCTTCAATTGAGATTATCGGGTAGGTACTAATCATATCCCGATAATAATCAACCATCTCTGAAGAACTTAACACTTTATTCTCTGTTCGTAGCGTATAGTTGCCATCCTTATAAAATTCACTTGATGCAGGGTCAAGAACAAGGGCTATTTCTTTACCAGGAGAATACCCTGCCTGCTCAATTGCTTCGATAATAAGTGCAACCGGTTCTCTGTTTGAAGGAACCTTTGGTGCAAATCCCCCTTCATCCCCAACACCGACAGTAAGCCCTTTCTGCTTTAAGACAGCTTTGAGTGAATGATATACCTCACATCCCCACCTGATTGCATCAGGGAATCCTGAAGCTCCCACCGGTGCAATCATATATTCCTGAAAGTCCGAACCCTGCCAGTTCGCATGAGTACCCCCATTCATAATGTTCATACAGGGAACAGGGATCATATATGGGCCGGATCCAAGTGACCGGAAGAGGGGGACTCCCTTTGCAGCTGCCTTTGCCCGGGCTATCGCCATTGATACCGTAAGGATTGCATTTGCTCCAAAACGGCCTTTGTTGTCAGTGCCATCCAGGGTTATCATCTGACTGTCTATCCCAGCCTGATCATCTGCATCCATTCCGGTAATCGCTTTTGCAATTTCCCCGTTCACCGCATTCACAGCGTTAAGTACACCCTTTCCTGAAAACCTTTTTCCACCGTCACGAAGTTCTACTGCTTCATGAACGCCGGTGGAGGCGCCGGAGGGGCAGGCTGCACGAGTCATAATTCCGCAGGCAAGAGTAACATCTACTTCTACGGTCGGATTTCCCCGTGAGTCAATGATCTCACGGGCTTTAATATTCTGAATTTTCGTGTCCATGGAGTTCCTCAATTTATCACTCAGTGGGAGGGAAACCAGATATATATCTATCCCTCCAGCCTACCCGAGACCTGATAACCAGACAAGGAGATTCATGAGTAAAGAGAAGCACCATATGAAACCTGATGATATCATCAATAATCAGACCATCCTCATCATCATGCTCATCGCAATCCTCCTAATCACTATCCTGCACATATTATTCATTGCAGGAATTATTCATCTGCCAGATGAGGACAGGATGACAAGCGCCCAGTCAGGACAGATAGCACAACAGGGAAGAACAAGTAATACGGTTTTGTCCGGGCAGATATCGGCAGATACCAAGGGAAATCCGGGCAGGGGTTTGAACCGGCAGGGAGGTAGTACCTGATCTATTCTTTCAAAATATGAGGGGAATGAGTAAGATCTGCATAGAGTTCGATACAATCGGGATATCTTTCATCCGGATCATGAGCCAGGCACCGACTGATAATGCGGGTCATATCAGTGTCAGGTACAGGGCATACAGGGTCAACCTTTAAAGGCATAGCACTCTCTCCGGTGATCAACCAGACAAAGAGCAGGCCTGCCTGATAAACATCAACCTCCGGCCCGCATTCAGGGAATAAACCTCGTTGCTCAGGAGCCGCATAACGGGTAGAAAAACCTTTCACAAACCATCGTGAACTTTTCTTTCTCGAAATTCCCCAGTCACTGATCTTTGGCACCCCGTCTTTTGTGAGCAGAATGTTACCAGGTTTAATATCACAGTGAACAACACCACGCTCATGTGCATAAGCCAGACCAGATATTACACCAAGAATAATGGTTCGAGCCTGCGCACATGAGATGGGAACCTGAATTTCTTTAAGAGTTGAAGGGACATATTCCATCTCAAGGTAAGGCACAGGCAGGATATTGGCTGAATATACATGAACGATATTATCATGAACCAGTTCTCTCCAGACCTGAATCTCCTGTAAAAAAGATCTTCCAGTCTGTTCGTCATTTTTAGCCGGGATCTTTATGGCAACTTCTCTTCCATCCATTGTCCGGCCATACCAGATTGATCCAACCCCTCCGGAGGAGAGGAATCTGACTTCTTCAAACCGGGACCTGAGACTTTCCGGGAATTGATCAGAGCCGGGGCCTGGTGTTGATGAAGTAATATGAGGAACATCAGGACGGAGGATGTACATAATCCCGAATATGAGTGAAAGAGCAAGCAACGGGTACACCACATCCGGAGCAGGGTGAAATAATTGAATATGACTGAACATCTGTGGTGAAATTAGGAGAATTCCAAAGCCAAATAGGGATACAGAAACAAGGGCAGTCCCTAAAAGACGAGATTTTTGTCCCTGTTGGAATTGCACCATTGTAAAAGACATGTGAATCATGACAAGCAGAAGGAAAACACCGACAATGGCCATTGGGGATATCTGCCCAAATCCAGAACCCCGTGAGGTCTGCATCTCCCCTCCCCCAATCAGGACAATAACAAATACATAATTACATGCAAGAAGGAGGGAACATATCCGCTCAATAAGATAGGAATAGTGCGACTTTCGGATATGAAAATCAGCAAGAATGGTTGTACTCATTAGATCATGGCGGTGTAGAATCAGGAGAGATATTCACATGTACTGATGAATCCAGAGAAAAAATTAAAGTTGCTCCAAGAGGTCCCGGTGACAACATAATTGACGCCCTATCACTGAGAGGCTCAGGAGTTACTGAAGAAACCCGTCTCCCGTTAAGAAAAGTTCCTCCTTTACTCTCTCCGTCACGCAGCATCCATACATCCCCAATACGAATCAACCAGGCATGAGGACCAGATATCCGGCTGACCGAGCGATAACTATCAGGAATGAGAATTCCGGATTCATTATAAGAACTATCAATACCTGGCTCTACCCGTCCGATACGGTATGTATCACCGGAAAGAGAATAAACCCGGTTTGCATCAGGACCACCTTTCAGGATGAGAAAGGGTCCGGATCCGGGAAATGTGCTATCAAGACAGATTTGTGTCGAAACTACCTTTTCATGAAGAACCGGATCAGATCCTGCAGTAATTGATGAAAAGATATGAAGACTGGTAACCAGGTTTTCAAGAGCTCCCGGCCGTAATGAATAGTAAAATACCGGTTGCCCATGATTGGCAGCGTCCTGAGATACCCCAATCTCTTTTCTGATAATCCCAAGTTCAAGCAGGCGGGTTACATGTTTTTTTGAATTCTCATAACTCGTGCCGATTTCATGGGCGATCTGCCTTATGGTATGAGGGTTTTTTCCGATAAACGAAAGGATATGCAGACGAACCGGACTGGAGAGCGTGTCAAGAAACTCAGAGAGTTCGCTGATAAATTCTGAATCAGTTCCAGATAATATCGTCCTGTCATCCGTATCAGTCAATCCGGTTTTAATCATCCCTTATCTGTTGATAAGGATTTCTGAATATGAATAGTTACCTCCGACAGGCTGGAAAAATGGTAATCATATGAAGTGCCAATGAATATGTATGGCAGAACCACCCGTTGAAGAAGTAAAAGGTATCCACAAACGGGGGAGGCCACGGGTACGACGAGCATCAGTTGGGTCCGGTCCATTCAGTTGCTATGCTCCCCAGTGCGATATCCAGAGTGAAAACGGGAAAGTCACGTTACTCCCTGAAGAGTTAGAGATACTCCAGTTGATTGACCTTGACGGACTTGAACAGGAATCCGCTGCAAAAATCCTGGGAATTTCACGTAGAACCCTGTGGAAAGATCTCCATGAAGCACGACGAAAAGTTGCTGATGCTCTGGTGAACGGTAAAATGATAGAAATATCAGGATGTTCCCGGAGATATCAGTCAGGATGCCCGAAGAGTGACGGGGTAATCTGCCCTGACGGATCAGAAGTGATGTGCCCAAGAAGAAACGGGTGGTGTGACCCATCTCTCCCAAAATGAACAAGCCGGCGCTTATACCGGATCATCACCATTATCATCATCGCTCTGATGATGGTATTCTCCCTTATATAGCGCAGAACTTGCATAAAACATGATATCTGGTATGATTTCAAAAGCCTGCCTGATCATTGGTAGGAAGGATGATATTTGCACAATAGAGAAGAAATATATAAAAGTAATTTAGCCCCATGATCATACAGAAGTCTGGTGTTTGATAGTGTGGATCAGACCCCGGAGTCAGGTTAATCAGGAAATCAGGTGAAGAATATCAATGAATCTATCTATAGATATGGGCGTTATTATTCCGGGCGCCCGATATGCACCATCTCTGTCAGAACCAGTGACCATTCATCATGCAGGTGCTGCAACGGAGAAAACGAACAGAAAATCTCTTGTTTTTCCGCAGAATGACAGAAATACCCCGGGATTCAGCATGAAAACAGATATGAACCCGTTACATAATCTCCCTGCAAGCGAGCGATATTCATGACACCCCTGATTACTATTGAAAACCTTACTATGGAGTTCTCAGGAAAACCGATCCTCAATGAGATCTCATTCACTCTTAATGAGGGTGAAATACTCGGAATTATCGGGAGAAGCGGGGCAGGAAAAACCGTTCTTATGCATCTACTCAGAGGAGTGGACCAGCCGCCAAGCAGGGGAAAGATCATCTATCACATTGCTGCCTGCACTCAATGTGAATATGTTTCAACACAAAGTCATGCAGGGAAAACCTGTCCACGATGCGGAACAGAACTGACCGCTATTGATGTGGACTTTTGGAATCCGGAGAATGAAAACTTAAAACGCAGGATCATGATGCGTAATGCCATCATGTTTCAGCGGACATTTGCACTCTATGGAAATGAACGGGTAATTGATAATGTTATAAAAGCGCTTGATGATACCGGGTACCCATCAGGAAAAGCAATCATCCGCGCTGCTGATCTGATCGATGAGGTTCATCTTTCTCACCGGATGATGCATATAGCACGGGATCTCTCAGGTGGAGAAAAACAGCGTGTGGTTCTTGCCAGACAACTTGCAAAAGAACCATTTTGTCTTTTTGCTGATGAACCCACCGGAACCCTGGATCCAAGAACTGCCTACCTGGTTCACCAGATGCTTGGAAAAGCAGCCAAGGAGACCGGGATGTCGATGGTTATCACTTCGCACTTCACACAAATTCTGCAGGATGTAGTTACTAAAGCAATGCTCCTTGAGGATGGGATAATCAGAGCCAGCGGTTCTCCGGATGAGGTTATGGAAACCTTTATGAAGGGATTCCATGACGATGAAAAGTTCTGTGAAATTGAAATTGGCAGGGAGATGATCAAGGCCCGTGAACTAACCAAGCGATATGTCTCACTTGACCGCGGCCTTATCCATGCAGTAAACAGCGTAGATTTTGAGATTAACCATAAAGAGATATTCGGGATAATCGGGACATCAGGTGCAGGAAAAACCACTCTCTCAAAGATGCTTGCCGGGATAATCGAACCGACCAGTGGTGAACTCAACGTTCTTGTCGGAGAAGAATGGGTTGATATGACCAAACCCGGATTTGACAAACGAGGCCGGGCAAAACAGTATATCGGCCTGCTTCACCAGGAATATGATCTCTTCCCGCACCGGACAATACTTGACAATCTCACTGATGCCATCGGTCTTGAATTTCCAAAAGAACTGGCAATTAGAAAAGCAGTCATCACCCTGAAGATGGCTGGTTTCACCGAAGAAAAGAGCAGAGAGGTATTGAACCGGCTTCCGGGAACATTAAGTGAAGGAGAACGTCACCGGGTCGCACTCGCCCAGGTGCTCATTCGAGAGCCCAATATCGTAGTCCTTGACGAACCCACCGGGACAATGGATCCGATAACCAAGGTTGATGTCAAGCATTCAATAATGCATGCCAGAGAGGAGATGGAAGATACCTTCATCGTAGTTTCTCATGATATGGACTTTGTAGAGTCGATTTGTGACCGTTGCGCTCTTATGCGATTTGGAAAGATCGTTAAAATTGGTCCGACTGCTGAAGTTCTTGCAGAAGTATCAAGAGAAGAAAAAGAGCGAATGGCAAACGAATAAATATTTATTAACTTTTTTTCCAAATCAGGTTTTTCGATTCGATAATCTACTTATGAGAAGGATTCTATTTTTTCCTTTTTTGAGAATGAGCCACCTTCGATCTCCCTGCCTAGGGCGCGATGGAAAACCAATTAAGAATTTGTAGACACCTATATTTCAGATACCAAAAGAGGGATTAATTAACAGGAATAAATCCTTCTTCAACAATGATCTTTTTTCCTTCAGGTCCGTCAATGAATGCAATAAAATCTGCAATATCACCAGAGGGCTCACCTTTGGTTAGGAAGAGGAGTGGGCGTGAGATAGGGTAGGTTCCGGCTTTGACCGTCTCAATTCCCGGTGAGACAACCGTTCCGTCAACAGAGAGCGAAACTGCATGGATGGTTTCATCTACATATCCAAGACCGACATACCCGATAGCACTTGGAGTTTGTGCAACCGTCTGCTGGACTGCCCCATTTGAGTTCTTTTCTAACTGGGTCTTTACAAAGTCAGCCTTCTTCATTACATCAGTGTAAAAGAACTCTCTGGTTCCTGATGCACTATCCCGCCCGACTACGACAATGGCTGCATCAGTGCCACCTACATCCTTCCAGTTTGTGATGTTACCATCATAGATTTTTTTTATCTGATCAAGAGTCAGAGATGGAACCGGATTTGCCGGATTGGTAATAATAGCAATGCAATCTATAGCAATCCGGTGTTCAACGAGATCAGGGTATTTCTGCTTTTCTTCTGTTTTAAGATCGCGTGATGCCATACCGATCATCGCAGTACCTACTCCGGCTGACTGTACACCGGCACCGGTCCCACCACCATTCACCTGGACATCAAGATCCGGATGGCTGTCCATATACTCTTCTGCTGCCAGTGCTGAGATTGGCAGAACAGTGGTTGATCCAGCAATTGAGAGAACCGAGCCACTCGCTGCCTGTTTCATTGCAGACGGACTTAAAGATGTCTTGTCATCGGTTATAGAAGATACCCTATCACCTGAATTCCCTGTGCATCCCGCAATAATGATAGTTCCAAGGAGAAGGAGAAATAGGATAGTACTGAGTGCTATGTTCATCTGCTTCATAGGTTGCTCACTTTGTATACTTCAATGAGCATCAGGAGAACATGGATTTTCCCCCAGCACTTAATAAAAAAAAAGAGATCGCAATCGAGATAGAAACAAATGGTTGAAGAGTACCAGACTGAAAATTGTTTTAAAAAAACATTCTACAGGATTAGTAATAATCCCGATATGCCATTATGTCATATAGAACACGATAGCAGGAATTCACATAGAGAGTATACTATGAATCCAAACCATAGCCACCGACGCAGGCGCCAGTTAATCAGTATAGCTACAATCCCAATATCCCATGGATCCCGCGCAGGAGGAAAAAAGGAGTTAATTTACATGTAAGGACAGGATTTATGAATTCCCAGGAGGATTGCATGACACGATCTTCAGCGCTCCGAGAGGTTTAATACCCCCTTATTTCCACTGGAGATAGCCAATATGACTCTCCGATTAATTATTCCTGCAGATTGAGGCCGAAATTATCACACAAATAACACCACCTCACGCCCTACAGCAAACACTCATATCCGATGAGCGGGTAGTAAATCAGGACGAACGGGCGTATCAGATCTAATAATTATATACTTAAAACCAGTATTCATTCCAATAAATTCATCAGATATTCCACCCGATTTCACGATTATCGCTGTAAGTAAGATATATCCCTGCAGCCGGTGAGAGATATCTCATGGAACAAAAAACGATTCTCATAATCTGTGGAGTAGTAATCCTCATCATCATTGGAGGAGCAGTTATCGGATTGTTTGTACAGGCTCCAAAAGCATCGGTATCAGGAGCTTCCATCAGTTCAGCAAACCTCACAACTCTCGGACTTGAAATCAACATTTTAGTTGATAGCCCATATCCAGTGACAATTCCGATTAAAAACCTGCAATACACCGTTGCCTATCAGAGTTCAGGATCCTCGACCCTTCTGGCAGAGGGAGAAGAACGTGGATTTCATATGAAACCGGGTAGTCAGGAGATTGTCCTTCCGGTATATGTGTCAAATCCTGCCCTGATAGGATCCGTTCTGGATGTCTTAAAAACAGGAGAGATCCGGTTGCTTATCAGTGGAGTGATTACACCTGATTTTTATGGTATCACACCGGAAGTACCCTTCAGCAAAGAAATCACTACTCCTGTAAACACAGGGACTATCCTTTCAGGGATTAAAGATTTCGCAGGGGCTTTCCTCAATACCGCTACTGCATAACAACTGGTGAGGTACCTACCCTCACCATAATTACCCAAGAATGAAAGAGAGCGAGAGTGAATTTATGCAATACCGAAGACCAGCCGGACCAGGCCCATCGGTAAATACATGTCCAAGATGTGCCCCACACCGGGCGCAACGGACTTCTGTTCGTTCCATACCATAACTGGTATCATGAAGACTGACGATATTCAAATCAGATACTGCCTGTGTAAAAGACGGCCACCCGGTTCCTGAGTCAAATTTATCGCCAGATGAGAAGAGGTAGGTTTTACAGCAGATGCAGACATAAAAACCGGGATTCCAATGATGATAAAATGCCCCACTGAAGGCAGGTTCAGTATCCTGCAGACGGGTAACCCGATATGATTCAGGCGAGAGAATCTTTTTCCATTCTTCATCACTTTTACGGATGACCGGGAGATGTACAATCTCCCGAATCAGGGCATCATACAATTGAATAAGACCATTTGATCTGTCCATACCATTTTTATGAGATGTAAACGGAAAAAGAGCCCGACTCCCTGAATCAGGCTCCAGGCAATTTTCGCGCAATGGAAAAGGTCAATGAGACTCATTTATGAGAAAAAGCAGGATGCAATAAAAAAACATCGAATTCCGAGGTAGTAATACATTATTGAAGTTTGCCATGCACCACCATACCAATATATAATTTATAGAGAAATCTATTAAACCAGTTTTTTGATTGCATGAGATCAGGCAGAGGGATAAATATAGTATGGCACAAGTGAGGGAACAGATTAATAATTTCTTAAACAATGCAACAATCGGAAAAAAGATTAGCATTATCAGTCTGATTCTGGTAATCGTTCCGGTTCTTGTTTTGGGTTTTTTTGCGTACTCAAGTGCGCATGATGCGATATATAACGATATTAAACAGAACCTGCAGATTCAGGTCGATGATATGCAGGATGCCAGTGCCACCGTATACACCTTAACCCAGAATAAGGTGAATGCAGATCTGAATGTTATGAGGCAGACCTTTTACTCAAAGGGAAAACCCACAATTCGTGACGGCAAAATGGTGCTGGTCTCTGGATCCGGAGATTATACCGTCAATGAGAACTATGGGATTGTGGATGACGTTCAAAAGCTCCTTGGCGGTACAGCAACAGTCTTTCAGAAAAAAGGAGATCAGGCAATACGTATCTCTACGAATGTTATTGGTGAAGATGGTAAAAGGGCTATCGGAACACCGGTATCAGAAGGAGTATATGATGCAGTAGTAATCAGGGGAGAAACATACTACGGCACAGCTAATGTTGTCGGAAAGAAATATATTACCGCATATGAACCGATAAAAGATGAGAAAGAAGGAATTATCGGTATCCTCTATGTGGGAGTAGAAGAAGCTGAAACAATTGGTGCACTTAATGATCAGATTAAAAGCAAAAAAGTCGGGGAGAATGGATACATGTATGTGCTTGACAGTAAAGGCACCCTTGTTATCCACCCGACACTGCAGGGGAAAAACCAGGTAGAAGAGTTACCCTTTTTCAAAGAGATCATTGCCAATAAAAACGGATTTATCCAGTACAATTTCCAGGGTGCTGAGAGAATTGCAGCATACGCCTATTTTGAACCTTTTGACTGGATTATCGTAGCATCAGGAGTGCTCAGTGACTTCACCGGTCCGATAGATGCCATCAGGAACACCATCATCATTGTTATGATTCTCGGTATCATCGGTGGAATGTCGATTTCATATATCTTTGGAAGATCGATCACCAGACGTATGAATGAACTGGTAGAAATCTCCCACCGGGTCACAGCAGGCGATCTCAGATCTGTCAATGATGATTCAGACAGCCAGGATGAGATTGGGAAGCTGAGTCAAGCATTCTCTGAAGTGGTTAATACATTTGAGCGATTCAGAGATGAAATCCGCATGATTAGTGCTGCAACATCGGAGGGAAAACTGGATGTCAGAGGGAATGCGGGAAAATTCCAGGGGGATTATGCCCTTATCATTTCGGGAGTGAACGAAACCGTTGATGCCATGGCTCTCCCAATCAAAGATGCAATGCGTCTTTCCACAGAATATGCAAACGGTAACTTCACCGCACGGGTAGATCCTTCATTAAAAGTCGCAGGTGAGTTCAGCATCTTCAGGGATGCACTCAACACCATCGGTACAGATGTAGCCCGGGTTCTTGGAGAAGTTAAAAACCAGATGGAAGAACTGGTCTCTGACGTTGGGAAGGTGGATGCCAACGTAAATGAAGTCAATGATGACATCAGCCAGGCAAGTAACAGCATTCATGATGTTGCAGAGGGAACCGGACAAGTTGCACAGATAGCCGGAGCAGTCAGTACTCTTGCTGAAAGGAGTGGGGACAGCACCCGCCAGATCATGAATGCAATGCAGGATCTTGCTACCACCGTATCATCAGTTGCCGGAAAGATGAATGATGTGACTGCACTCACAGGTACTGCTTCTGAACTCTCAACAAGAGGGAAACAGGTTGCTGCAAAGGCAGAGACCGGTATGAAGGGTATTTTGAGCTCATCATCCGAGATTGAACACATGATCAACGATATCAGTCAGCAGATGAATGAAATCGGCAGAATCGTGGACATAATAAGCTCAATTGCTGAACAGACTAACCTTCTCGCACTCAACGCTGCAATAGAGGCAGCACGTGCAGGAGAAGCCGGACTTGGGTTTGCAGTAGTGGCAGGAGAGGTCAAGGAGCTTGCAACCGGTTCACAAAAATCTGCAGAAAATATTGCATCAATCATCAGCACACTTCAGAAGAATACCAGTGCGATAACGAGTGCAGTCCAGACATCACTAATTGAGGTGAAAGGAGGAAATGAAGCAGTTGCTGAAACACTTGGGATATTTAATGAGATAGTAGAGTCGATCGCCGATATAGACAAAAATATGAACGATGTCGCAGCTGCAAGCCAGGAACAGGCAGCATCGGTTGAAGAAGTTACAGCAACAGTTCACGAATTTGGAGAGATGGTGCAGCAGACCGCTAAAGAATCTATCGGCCTTGCAGCAGCGAGTGAAGAGTCCTCAGCAGCAGTCGAGCAGATCGTTACTATGATCACCAACGTAAATACATCCATGGACGAAATACGACAGGCAGTAGCTGAAGCTCGTGAGTCAACCCGCCATATTGATGAAGAGATGAGCAGATTCAGAATATAACCTCTTTTTTAGCCAGAACAGCATCCTATACCCTTTCATTCACATAAACAAGAATTAATTCATACACAGACATTCTGATCTCCATATTCACTCATACACCGGGAGGATAGATAACGAGGGAGTAATCTGCGTGAGACACCTTTGTGCCGGCACCTGAAGAATCGATACTGATTCAGGAAGGGAGAAAACGTGGGCCCCCCCGGCACATAATTAAGAGGACTCCGATCCAACGTTTTTCCCATGTTTGCAAAACGAATAGATAATCTCCCCCCATATCTTTTCGCCCGTATCGACGAGATGAAAGCGAAAAAGCGTGCTGAAGGGGTGGATGTCATCGACCTCGGAGTAGGTGATCCTGATCTGCCAACCCCCCCTCATATTGTTCAGGCTCTCATAGATGCAGCAAAAAACCCTGATAATCATCATTATCCCTCATACCTTGGGATGCAACCATTTCGTGAAGCAGTTGCCGGGTGGTATAAACGGAGGTTTTCCGTGGACCTGGACCCCTCAAATGAGATCATCTCACTGATGGGCTCAAAAGACGGTGTCGCACATATTCCAGAAGCATTCGTAAATCCGGGGGACTATGTTCTTGTTCCAAGTCCTGGCTATCCGGTCTACTCAACCGGGACACTTTTTGCCGAAGGGAAAGTCCATGAAATGCCCCTCCTGTTTGAGAATGCCTTCCTGCCTGACCTTGACACCATACCTAAAGAAGTAGCAGATAAAGCCAGGCTCATGTGGATCAACTATCCAAACAACCCAACCTCAGCAATTGCCCCACCAAAGTTCTTTGATGAAGTTGTGTCATTTGCCCGTGAACACGATATTGTTGTAGTGAGTGACAACGCATACTCTGAAGTCTCATTTGATGGATACAAAGCTCCCTCATTCTTAGAGGCTGATGGTGCATCAGAAGTAGGAATTGAGATGCATTCCCTCTCAAAGACCTATAATATGACCGGATGGCGGATTGGGATGGCTGTCGGGAACCAGGAAGTTATCAGGGGTCTTGGCACAATCAAAACCAACATTGACTCAGGAACCTTCAACCCGGTGCAGTACGCAGCCATTGCTGCACTCTCCGGCCCGCAGGACTGTGTTGCTGATGCCTGCGCTATTTACCAGGAACGTCGTGATGTCCTTGTTAATGGCCTGAGAAAACTCGGTTTTGATATTCAGGCACCAAAAGCTACGTTCTATGTCTGGCTCCGCGTTGAAGACAGTATAGCAACCGCTGCAAAGATGCTGAATGAAGTCGGGATTGTGGTCACACCAGGAATAGGATTTGGAAAATCAGGTGAAGGATACGTCAGGTTTGCAATAACCCGTTCTGTTGACCGGATCAAGCAGGCAATTGAACGGATGGAGACAGTTTCATGGTAAACCTGACTCTGCCAGATCATCTCTCAATAAAGGATGGTCACTTGTGGATTGGGGGGTGTGATGTAGTAAAACTTGCATTCACCTACGGAACTCCGCTCTATGTTACTGATGAAGATCGGATAAGAGAAAATTTTCAGGGATACAAAAAAGCACTTACCAGTCGGTATCCCCATATCAGGATACTGTATGCAGCAAAAGCAAATGGAAATCCTGCAATACTTAAGATTTTGGCAGGGGAAGGTGCAGGAGCAGATGTTTTCTCTGCAGGAGAACTTGAGATAGCACTTGGTGCCGGGATGAGTCCCCAGCACCTTCTCTTTAACGGGAGTTCAAAAACAGAAGCCGACCACCGGATGGCGGTGAGAAAAGGTGTCAGAGTATCACTTGATTCAATAGACGAACTCCTTCAAATTGACCGGATAGCAGGAGAAGAGGGGAAAATCGTAGAGATTTCATTCAGAGTAAACCCGGCAATAGATGTACCCACACACCCAAAGATTGCAACAGGCCTTGCAACTTCTAAATTTGGCATACCCGCGGTCGAAATCGCTGCAGCGTATGCACAGGCACTTACCTGCACCCATGTTGTGCCAGTTGGGATACACTGCCATATCGGATCACAGATCCTCGCAGTTGAACCCTTTGCAAAAGAAGCACAGGTCCTCATGGAAGTGGTGGCAGAACTCCATGCAATGGGAGTGAAATTTAAATTCGTCGATCTCGGTGGCGGTCTTGGGGTCTGCTATGAACACACCAAAGAACCGGCTCCAGGATTTGATGCATATGCAGATGCAGTAATGCCTGAGATCCTCGCAACATTCTCGCGACTTGGAATATCCCCTGAGATCTGGATTGAACCAGGGAGATCAATGGTCTGTGATTCAACGATCCTCCTCACCAAAGTGAACTCGGTAAAAAAGGCTCACAAGACATTTGTGAATGTTGATGCCGGATTCAACACCCTGATCAGACCTTCGATGTATGATTCATACCATGAGGTTATCGTAGCAGACCGGGCAGGGGCAAAGCCGGAAGGAGTATTTACAATAACAGGTCCAATCTGTGAGACCGGGGACATTCTGGCACATGACCGGGACCTTCCGGCTGTCATGACCGGAGATCTGATTGCCATCCTTGATACCGGAGCATACGGATATGCCATGGCATCTCAGTACAATGGTCGGGGCCGGTGTGCAGAAGTTCTAGTCCGGGGAGAACAATCAGCTCTGATGCGTAGAGCTGAGACTCAGGAAGATCTGCTCAGGACCGTGGTAACCCCCCCATGGTTATAATCAGCAGTGCACCCAGTCTTACCAGGCACGATCAAATACCGGATCATCAAAACAGGGGCTAATCATGGTTCGCTATCACTACGCACTGGTAGATGATCTGATAAGCAGAGAGGAATTTGACCGCCGGATAGAGAAAAAGATAGCGGAATGCGGCAACCTTGCCGATGAAGTTGCTGCTGCCCTGCTGGTAGTCAGGGATCTGGATCGATCTCATATAAAAATCAAAGGACTGCGTGGGAGGTCTTCCCTTTTCTGTTTTTACGCAAAGGTTATTGCAATATCAGAACTGAAAGAGTTTGACCGCCCTGATGGAAACAAAGGACTTGTCGCACGGATTACCGTAGCTGATGAGACCGGACAGACTGACCTGGTCTTTTGGGATGAACAGGCTGCAGCCATTGGAGAAGCCTTTGAAACCGGTGAAGTCCTGGAGATTATCGGCAGACATGGGAAAAACCTGAAAGAGATTCTGCCCCTGAACCTGCGCAAAACCCATGTCGAGATAGATTGCGCCATGACTCCTAAAGAGGTCAGGCAACCGGAACGAAAAGATGTGGACCTTTTAATTATCAGCCTTCAACCCACCCGGACATTTACCCGCCGGGATGGAACCGGAGGTGAGATGATTGCAGGGATTGTCGGAGACAAGCAGGGAACAGCGAAACTTCTCTGCTGGGATCCATCGGTTCTCGCCGATTTTATCCCGGGAATGGCTGTGACCGCAACAGGAGTACTTGAAAAAGAGGGAGATTTTGGTGGCAGGGAGATCGTTATCGATGAGAACACCATAATCACCCCAGCGCAGTCCAAACCAGAAATTCCCCATACACCTCTTGGAGAGGTACTCCCTGACCAGACCGTAACAATATCGGGAAATCTGGTTCAGGTTCAGCCACCCCGTCCATTTACCAGAAGGGATGGGACGCCGTCATGGGTACGCAACGTTCGGATATCAGATGGATCAATTGCACTGCCACTGGTCATCTGGGATGATGAAGCAGGCAGAGCTCTCGTGAACGGTGACTCAGTTGTTATCTATCATGTGCCAGCCCGCATCGGGAGAACCGGTGAAGTAGAACTCTCATTAGGAAGAGGGAGCTGCATGCTCATCGTTCCGGGAAATGCCAGTGAACAAAGAGAGATCAGCGGAACCATCATTCAGACGCCGGATGGCAACAGAATCGACAACGGCGTACAGGCATTTTTGATAGAGGGCGGGGGACCACATGGAACAGATCTGAAGTTATCAGGGATTTCTAGTGGGAAGAGGCTTTTTTACACGAAATCAGAACCATTGACCCTTGATAGTGAGTCATTAAGAACTGATCTTGAAGCATTTCTTCAGAGCCTTTCCTGATGCAAAAAATTACTTTCATCCCTCGTTTTGCACGACTACTTAAATATACCTATTTTGGCAGAAGCAGAAAACAAACAATTCACAATAATTTCACTACTAATATCTGCTCAACCAACAACGGTGAATAAAAATATCTGATAGAGGGGAGTGCTTGCATAAACAATACGTATGGTTTCAGGCACAACTGATGAAAAATGTGGAAAATGGCGAAATTTAAGGGCAAAAAAAATAAGCAGAAAAATTTGCCGAAAGTGTAAAAACCCAGGTATTAACCCAGATTTTTTAAAGAATCTCAAATATCTAATAATTCGTCATCTTAAAAGACTGCATCCTTTACTTTCGTCCTGTTTCTTGTAGGGTTAAATATCCTCATGGGCCACGTGGTATGTAGGGATAAAACATTATGGCAGCAGAATCATACCAACTTGAGGACATACCCGGTGTCGGCCCAACTACTGCAGACAAACTCCGTGAAGCAGGATACGAAACCGTTGAAAAGATAGCACAGACAACCGCTTCAGAACTCTATGAACTTGCGGAAATCGGAGAAGCTACCGCCCGTAAGATGATCAAATGGTGCACCTCCCAGACAGGTGGAGAAACCAGTCAGAACGGATCGCAGGACGGGGAGAAAAGTGCAGACAACACCGGGGAAGAGAAAGCACTCATGAATGTACAGAGACTTGATATTGAAGACATTCCCGGTGTCGGCCCGGCAATAGCAGAGAAACTTCGCGATGGCGGATTCCTGACGATAGAGGGCATCGCAACCGCAACACCATCAACCCTTTCAGAAGCAGCAGAGATAGGGGAGTCTACTGCAAAGAAGATGATTAAATGGTGTCGGGAACAGGCCGATATTGGCGGGTTTAAAACCGGTGTTGAAGTATTTGAGGCCAGGCTCCTGATCAAGAAACTCAAAACCCTGGTCCCTGAAGTCGATGAACTGTTAGGTGGCGGATTTGAAACCCAGGCAATAACTGAAATGTACGGTGAATTTGGTTCAGGGAAATCCCAGATCGTTCACCAGTTGGCAGTTAACGTCCAGCTCCCGGAAGAGATCGGCGGTCTTGGCGGGTCTGTTATCTATGTTGATACCGAAAACACCTTCAGACCAGAACGTATCGAACAGATGGTAAAGGGGCTTGAAATCGAAGGAGCTGATCCCCAGGATTTCCTTAAAAACATCCATGTTGCCCGTGCCCAGACCTCTGATCATCAGATGCTCCTGATAGAGAACTCACGCGAACTTGCAGAAGAACTCAAGAGCCAGGGCAGACCAGTAAAACTGGTTGTCGTAGATTCCCTCACTGGACTCTTCAGATCAGAGTATGCCGGCAGAGGAACACTTGCAGAACGGCAACAGAAACTTAACCGCCACATGCACGACATCTTCAAGCTCTGCGATGAATATAATGCAATCGGGCTTGTCACCAACCAGGTGATGTCAAACCCGGCGGTCTTCTTCGGTGATCCGACAAAACCAATCGGTGGCAACATCGTAGGACACACTGCAACATTCAGAATATACCTGAGAAAAAGCAAGGGAGGAAAACGTATCTTCAGACTTGTAGACAGCCCCAATCTGCCTGATGGAGAAGCAACATTCCTCGTGGAAGAGGGTGGCCTTCGGCCATGTTAAAACGTGCTACAGGCAGTCATAACAGATATTGACGGGACACTTACCGATGCTCAGCGCAGACTGAACACAGCGGCAATTGAGACCATCCGAACCCTTCAGGATAATGGAGTTGAAATAGTACTTGCAAGCGGGAACACCTCCTGTATCCTGAAAGGACTTTCAAAACTAATCGGAACCGGAGGGACATTCATTGGAGAAAACGGGGGGGTCTATCGGATAGGCTTCACCGGAAGTCTGCAGGTTCTTCCAGACCGGCAGATTGCCCTTGACGCACTTGACCTGTTGATCCGGCATTATCAGAAACAGGGGATTACCCTTGATATGTTCTCTCCACGAGAACGATTCGCTGACGTGGCATTCGCCCGGACAGTACCGGTTCAGGAAGTGAAAGACCTCCTTTCAGGATGGAATGTTACTATCCTTGACACAAATTTTGCAATTCACATCCAGGAAGCAGGATTTAGCAAAGGAAAGACCTTTCTGAAAATTGCCGAAGAACTCGCAATCCCGACATCAGCATTTCTCGCAATCGGTGACTCAGAAAATGATATCGATATGATTCAGACAGCAGGAGTCGGCTGCTGCGTAGCTAACTCTGCACTGGATGTCAAAAAATCTGCAGATTTTGTTGCCGGAATGTCATATGGAGATGGGTTTGTAGAGGTGATGACCCGATTCTTCCCTCACATCCTGGCCAGATAGCGATCAACCACAATAAAATCCTTAATGTCACGGACCGACTCAAAGGGAACCAGCATCCGGTCACCATCCATCTGATATCCGGTAGTATCAAACGTCTCATCAGGCTCGATAATGAGATCTGTAATCTGACCGGTATCAAAATCAACCATAAGGTTACGCAGCTCGCCGATGGCTTTCCCGTCATTGGTCATAATCTGCTTGCGGGAGAGACTCCGTGCAAGTACCGCTTTCATAACAGATTTTTCAGTTGTATACGGTAATAAAGGTACTTTTCTCTTCTCCTTATATCACTTACAGAGCAGAAGGTAACAGGTTAGTCAGGCAGAGAGCGCTCCCATATCACAAGATACGCGACATCTCTGCCCCAAGGCATAAACCGGAGCCTCACTCTAAACATCAAGTGACTGGCGTCAGGCTTCACAAAGTCAGACACTTCCTGACCAGTAAGAAGTGATGCATGACCTTCATGAATCAGATTCCGGACCATATCGTGGGCAAACCCCTCATGCCCATACTGGAAAGACCCATCAAGAATTCTTCCATCCGAATCAAGAATCTGAAAGAAGGTAGAAGGGGGGGAAAGAGGAGAAACACCTGAATTTTTCAGACCGCGCCTAAGTCGTGCAAGTGCCTCACCCAGATATCCGGTAAGTGACTCAAGATAGGGCCGGTCACATATTGGAATCTCATGTAATGTGTGAGAACCAAGATTCAGGATCGCATATACTTTCTCATCTTTCAGGATAGGAAGCGCAACATAACTCTTCAATCCCTCTTTTAATAACTGATCAAGTGAAGGGGGGACTTTGGATACTCCGTCAATGCGAAAATAAACCGGTTCACTACGATTAAATGCATTCTCCATATCAGGAGTTATCGGAACAGAACTTACCGCATCAATATATGGTTGATTCAAACCAATGTGTGAATGAAGAGTGACAAGGCGATTGGCATCATCAATAAAATAAATGCCCCCTGAATCAATTCCGGGAACTTTTTTTCCTGCTTCAAGAATAAGATGGAGAGCTTCCTGAAGATCATCAGTTGCCGCAAGAGCGAGCCCCAGATCCCGCTGGTGCTCAACCTGTCCATGCACTCTGATTAAATCAGAAATGTCACGGGCAAGAACACCAATCCGTCCATCACCGGTAGGATATGCATTCACTGATACATACCGGTGAAATAATTCTGAGTGCCCTTCAAAACTCTCATGTTCCCCGTGATCAGCTACCTGCCTGAGTGATGCAAACCAACGAGGATCAATATCCGGCCTGAAGTCAGACAATCTCCTCCCAATGACCTCACGTTTCTCCCTGCCCATGAGTGTAAGGGCACGCTGGTTAAGATCCATATACTCAAAGTCAACAGCATGCCCCGCCTTATCCCTGATTATGGAAAAAACCATGCATATATCATTAGTCTCTTCAAAAAGTCTGCGATACTTCTCTTCGCTGGACATGAGTGCTTCTTTGACCATAAAAAGATCAGTCAGATCAATAACAACAATAGTTAGTCCGGAGATCTCCCCACGAGTGTCACGAAATGGCTTGAAAAACATCCGAACCGTCCATCGTCGGCCAAGATGATCCAATTCAACATCAGCATGCCCTCCTTTTCCATCAACTAGTGCTCCTTTTTTAATTTTCGTGAGTCGCTCAGCTACTTCCGGAACAAAAATATCTGCATCTGTTTTTCCAATTACATCAAGGGGGGTGAGTCCAATCGAAGACTGGCCAATCCATGTGTAGCGCAGACTGGTGTCCTGGTTAAAGACCGAAACAGGAGTAGCCCTGATCGTTGTCATGAGCCGGTCGTTTGACAACCGAAGTTCCTCTTCCATTAACCTGCGTTCAGTAGTATCAAAAACGACCCCTACATTTCGATAAGGGTTGTCATGCGAATTTACAATCGGAAAAACTCTGACATCAACCCAGCGGACTGCACCATCAGGACGGATTATCCTAAACTCTGCCTCCCATGCAGGTAGATCTACCTCATTTAGTTTTTTCATAACCAATTCATGATCATCAGGATGGATCTGATCGATCCATGAATCCGGATTCTGATAAATCTGTGATAAGGGGTACCCGAAGATCTGCTCATAGGCTTTGTTAATGTATAAAAAAGAACCAGTCCTGATATCCCGCAAAAAAAACACTTCAGGAATCGTGCCGGCAAGCTGGCGAAACCTGTTTTCACTCTCGATGAGTTCGGCCATCGCCTGCTTTCGTTCATGGATGTCTCGTGCAATACAGCAACAATACTCATCACCTCCATTCTTCAGGTGTGTAAAGAGGATTTCTGCAGGTATTCTCTGCTCGTCAGTGGCGGTAAGTAATGTCTCATGAAAGACACTCTTATGCTGCCTGAGCGAACTCCAGAACAAGTCCCAGTCACCTCCAGGTGGCTCAAGGATACTGCAGATAGATCGTCCAGTGGCGTCCTCGCCCATTTTTAAAAGGGTGTGAACAGCTTTATTGGTGTAGGTTACATTCCCTTCAGGATCAAACCATATGATAAGATCTGCAACATGCTGCACTGCAAATTCAACAGATCTGAGTGTTGATTCGATCTGTTCCCTGCCTGCAATCTCAAGATAGAGCTGACGGTTCAGATCCCGAAGCTCACGGGTACGTTCTGCAAGAATACCTTCAGTTCCATCATAAAATCTTCTGAATTGCTCTTCTTTGAATTTGAAATCAGTAATATCACGCCCGACACAGATATATCCACTTTCACCTGATTTTAAGGCCTGCTGATAGACTATTATCTGATGGTGCCTGATATCTCCAGGAGGAAGATGGACACGGTATTCAACTGTCACTCCTTCGGGTGGTGCCTGTTGAATCGCTTCGATGACATGCATCCGTTCATCATCAGGTATCCGGAGTGCGAACCGGGTTCCAGCCATATGATCAGGCATCAGATTAAAAAGACGGGCATAGGCAGGATTGACCCAGGTATATATCAGATCACGGGTAAGCCTGAAAATAAATTCGGTCTGGTAATCAGTGATCATATGCAGAGTATCAGTACACCGATCCAGTTCAGCCCTGATTCCGAGTACCTCATTCTGATCAACGAGAAGAAGAGCAGCACCTGTCCGGCTGTCACTAAATTTAACCGGAATCCCCCGAATCAGCAGAGTCGGATCCCGAAGCCCGTTGTCCCAGCGATCCCATCTGCCTTTTATGACCTCTCTTATCCGGTCAGTTGTCCCTGTGCCAAAGAGATATTCAAGATTCCAAATAGGAGAACCAAGAAGTGCCGGATGATCCTTTCCAATGAGAGTGGCTGCAGATTTATTCAGATCAACAATGAGAAGATCGCGATCTACTCCAATGACCGGATCATCATAGAGACGAACAATACAGGTAAAGGGAACACGCCTGCTTGCGATAAAAAGTTTGGAGACACCAATTCTCCGCACATCAACCTCACCCTGACTTTGAAGAACTTCAAGATATTTTGCGGCAGTATTTCGATGGACTCCGGTCAGATCTGCAACTTCCTGTATACTGATTCCGTCCGGATGATTCTGAAGTGCAGCATTCAGGGCCTCATAATGGGCGGTATCCTTTTTCACAGGGGATCACCCCATATGCCGGGCAGAGATATTATATTTTGTTTGATGATGCTGTAAGTTTGCCACATATGCACAGCATAGTTATCACAACAGATACTAAAACCCGGTGGTTACCAAGGAATGCCTGACTGGCGTTACTTTCAGGTCAGAAATAAACTATGCCGAAATTATCCTGTTTCTTCAACAACCCAGTCAAGATACCCCTGAAATCCGGCAGTTACCGGGACAGCAATTATCTCAGGAACATCATACGGATGAACAGACCGGATTGCAGCAATGAGGTCAGGCACTGTAGATGCTTGTGTCTTCATGATAAGAAGGCTTTCTGCATCATCACAGACATTACCCTCCCATCGATACAAAGACCGGACCGAAGTGATATTTACACAGGCAACCAACCTGCGCTCCAGAAGTTCACGGGCAATAACTTCTGATATGCCCGGAGGAGTAGTGCATAGTACAACGAAAATATCAGGGAGCACCGAAGTATCCATGCATATTATCACAGGTTACTATATTTGAACTTCATCGAAAAACAGAACACGGAATCAATAACTATAAGTATTCATGCGTCATTCTTATGATGCATTTGTGCTGTTGTGGCCTAGCTGGTTAGGGCGCCAGACTCATAAGACAATTGTTCTGAGATATCTGGAGGTCGCGGGTTCGGATCCCGTCAACAGCATTAACTTTTTTGTTTAATTACCCTAAACTGAAGATCTTTTATCTGACTTTTATTCCCAAAACGATTGAATATTAGTATATATTCCGTGATACCGGGCACATACCTCATAAGTCGCGTTTGACATGTTTACAAGCACTATCAGAGATACTGCAAGAAAATAAAAGAGTTAAACCTGAGAGGCAGTAACCAGCCAGGTGGTACTGTTAGAATAACTGTACCTGATAATTGAGAAATCAGGACATGTTTCAGAGAGAATCGCCATGTTGGTTCCAACCTCTTTAGATGAAAGACCAGTTTCCTGAGCAATATATTTTGACTTGAAAAATCCTTTACCTGAATGTAATCGGCTCTTAAGGTAGTTAATAAGGCAAATCTGTCTCTCATTATATTTTTCGCTGAACTTCCTGTTTAGTAACATATACTTACCCTCCACAGACCCCATCAGACAACGAAGGGATCTGAAGTTTCAATGAATCGGTGATCAGTAGGAGGAAGACCAGCCAGACAGAGTGGTCAGTTGTTGATCAACCAGATTCATACGGGATACCATCAGAGAGAGTCCGGGGAATTGTTCAGGCGGCTGCTGATTGCAGGTAAGGCAGATGATATGAATTGGATTGTAGGAGGACATAATGAACGCAAAATCATTATTACCAGCCAGTACCTCATATCAGCAGGCACCAGAGGAGATCTTGCCAGGTGACGCATAACACCTGGTCGACCATTACAACCGGCTCCCGTGTGACATACTACAGTTGCATGAAACAGTGTATAAGAGGAGTAGACAAAAAAGACCGTAATTAGTCCGGAATTAATTTTAATCAGATTAATCGTAAATGGTATAAATTTCAGCCCCAAGTGAGTCTGATTTAGTTAAAAAAACCGACTCCCCGGGTTGCATCCGGTTCAGACACCCCGGCACCAGGTGGAAGAAAAACTCATTAAGAACCTGAATCAGGATAATTTCATACCATACAATAGTTGCAACCGGTTGCAACACCGGATAGAGGAACACATGCACCCGGAATTTTACCACCAGGTCATAGATGATACCCATATGAACGCGGCAGCAGATCGGTGAAGTTTCTCGCAAAGACCATCAGGGTGCACGATCAACATATTCCTGAGTATTATGAAGAAAACATCTGTCTTTTTTCTGCTCATCTGCCTGGCATTGATTCAAACAGGATATGCAGATGATGAAATAAGTCCCATTGACTGGAATAATATTGGCGTGACCCTATTTAGTGAAGGGAGATATTCAGAAGCGATCGCCGCATACCAGAATGTAACCAGGAATAATCCGGATGATGCAAGGGCATGGGGCAATATCGGGCTTGCATTAGCCAGCCAGGGAGAGAATGAAGAGGCACTGGCAGCATTTAATAAAACCGTCAGACTAAATCCCTCTGACGCACTAGCATGGTCAAACATGGGTCTCGTACTCAATAATCTGGGCAGATATTCTGAAGCTCTTGACGCATATGAGCGCTCACTCTCCCTTAAACCAGACATCGCACGCACCATTACCAATCAGGGGCTAACCTTCCATAACCTTGGAAAAGAGGAAGAAGCACTTGGAGCATATGAAAAAGCAACCATTCTTGATCCAGGATATGGATCCGCATGGAGAAATATGGGATCTGCCCTCAACAACCTTGGAAGATATGAGGAGGCAATAGTTGCTTGTGAAAAAGCCATTGCTATTCAACCAGATGATGCACCAGCATATACCACAAAGTCACAAGCCCTCAAATCCCTTGGAAAAAACGATCAAGCCACGTTAGCTGCAGAGAAAGCATCCGAGATATACAAGCGGTACGAGGAACAATAACATCCAAAAAACCTCAGGATACCCGGTTTTTCTCGAGCATACCATTCACACAATTTTTAATTCCCAATGAAACTACGTCAAAATCTTACCGAAATCATTCCTGACAACCTGCTCTCCCTGTTGCCGGACGGATACGAGATAATCGGAGATATTGCAGTGATCACTATCCCGGATCAACTTCTCCCCTATGGTAATGAAATATCTGCTGAAATCATCAAAAATAGAAAACACATCAAAACTGTGCTGCGTAAAACCTCAAAAAGAAGTGATGGAAGACGGGTTGCAACCTATGAACCCATAATCGGGACCGACACTTCGACAATCCATCATGAATTCGGATATCGATACCATGTTGATCTAACTGCAGCCTTTTTCACTACCCGGCTTTCAGGTGAGCGACAGAGGATTTCATCGCTAATTACACCGGATGAAACGGTTCTTATTCCGTTTGCAGGAGTCGGACCTTTTGTAATACCGGTAGCTGCCCGCTGCAGTCGCACAGTCGCGATTGAGTTGAACCCTGATGCGTGCCACCTGCTTCATAAAAACACCCGGTTAAACAGGGTTGATAACCGGGTCGGGATTATCAGAGGGGATGCGATGAGGGCGGATACCATGATTGCAACCGGCTTTGACCGGGCTATCATCCCAACACCGTACGGACTTGATAAAGCGCTTGCCCTTATATCAGATCTTGTGAAACCAGGCGGCTGGATTCATTTCTATACCTTTAAAAATAAGAGCGAAGCAGGAGACCTTATAAACCTCTATTCATTGTCAGGATATGAAGTGTTCAGAGTCCATCGATGCGGGAATGTTGCACCAGCAGTCAGCAGATGGGTATATGATTTAAGAAAAAAAACAGATTAAGCCAATACTGCCGTGCTGATAAACATTCTTTTCCATACTGGCAGATAAAAGTACTAAAACATTAACACCCTGGAGATCTCATGACAAATCCATATTCATCCGTATTTACTGCAGTAAGGAATCAAACTCCCCTTGTGCATCATATCACTAATTATGTAACAGTAAACGACTGTGCTAACATTACTCTCTGCTGCGGTGGAGCACCGGTTATGGCTCATTCAACAGAGGAAGTTGAAGAGATGGTGCAGTACGCCGGAGCTCTGGTGCTAAATATCGGCACTCTTGATCAGAATCAGACAGACGCGATGCTTCTTGTTGGCAGGGCAGCCGCAGCAAGGGATATTCCCATCATCCTTGATCCGGTTGGAGCTGGAGCTACAAGCCTTCGGACAAATACTGCGCGCAGACTAATAACCGAACTTCCGATATCAGTTCTCAAGGGGAACGCCGGGGAGATAGGAGTCCTTGCCGGTGTAGAGGCTCAGGTCAGGGGTGTTGACTCAGCAGGGATAACTGGAGATGCAATAAGTATCACCCGTGAATATGCGGCCCAGACAAAAATGACCATTGTCATGAGCGGGCCGACTGATATTGTGAGTGATGGAAAGCAGACCTTCCTTGTTGAAAACGGTGATCCTCTCATGGGAAGAGTATCAGGTACCGGGTGTATGGCAGCATCGGTGATCGGAGTCTGCGCTGCAGTGAGTCATGACCGGGCAGTGTCATCAGCTGCAGCCCTTGCAGCTTTTGGTATAGCAGGAGAGCGGGCTGCAAAGACCGCGTGTGGACCGGGGTCCTTTAAAGTTGCTCTTTTTGATGAACTTGCCGCCCTCAAACCAGAAGATCTCATAACCGATGCTAAAATCAGGTCAGTTTAGATGAGATACGATCTCTATGTGGTAACAGATGAGGCGTTATCTTGTGGTCTAACCCATGCCCGGATTGCTGAGTATGCCACACAAGGTGGCGCGGATGTTATTCAGCTCAGGGAGAAAGAGAAATCCTGCAGGGAACTCTATGAAATTGCCTGTGAAATCCGGGAGGTCACTGCCAGAACCGGTTCATGTTTTATCATGAATGACCGGATGGACATCGCACTTGCCTGTGGTGCAGATGGTGTGCATTTCGGACAGGATGACCTTCCTCTGGTGGCTGCAAGAGCGATTGCTCCCCGTCCGTTCATCATTGGTATTTCAACAGGAACCGTTGAAGAGGCAGTAACAGCAGAGAGAAACGGTGCCGATTATGTTGCAGTCAGCCCGGTCTTTTCAACCAGATCAAAGAGTGATGCAGGTCCGGGTCAGGGCCTTGCATTAGTACGTGAAATCCGAAGAGCTGTATCAATCCCGGTCATCGGAATAGGTGGAATCCACACAGGTAATGCAGAAGATGTCATCGCAGCTGGTGCTGATGGTATAGCGGTAATATCAGCGGTGGTAAGTCAGCAGGATGTAACTCAGGCAGCCCGGGTTCTCAGAGAAATTGTTGTAAAAAAAAGGAGAGAAGCAGTTTATCCCTGACTACTCATGATGAAGAAGGACCAGATGGATGAGATGAAATGTTGATTTCGTCAGACGTATTCTGACCATTCCACACTTCACCTATCCATGAGAGCGTCTCCCTCGCTCCCTGCACCAGGGTGCGTGCACGGGCATCAGTAAGAAATCGTATCTGTTCTTTCTTGACATCTGCCTGCCAGATAACCGGAGATACGAGTGTCAAATCCGATATTGCCGAATTCACCGCATCTGGGAGAAAGTCACGCGATATTGCCTGCAAATCTTCTATTCGTGACCCTTTTTCAGGTCGGATCCCGGTTTTCATGAAGATGAACCCTTCAAGCGCATATTCAACAGACCGGTGAGCATAGCTGACCGCCCAGAGCAGAGAGCCGGCATCCAGTAACTCCTGCGCCAGATTAAGTTCATGATCAGCCCGATTAAGCCATAGTTCAGGTTTCATATCTGCACCTGTGGAAATGAGGTGTATGTACTTCTTCATCAGGAAAAGAAAAAAGCCCTTTGATGCATCATAAGATGCAGTATCAATTAAACAGGTTATTCTCCGGTACCCGGCTCATAATTCATGACAATAATTTCACTGATTGAACCTCTTTTTTCTGCATCGCAATTGATAAACCGCTTCGCCTGTACCCTTTCAATGCGGTATGCCTGATACAGATCATCAAAGAAGTGATCATCAGGATCTTCATTCTTAGGATCAGAGTTGCTCAGCATAATCTTCGCGCCTGTATTATCTGCTACAGTATAAAATTCACTCAGCCGGACCTGATCCGTATCAGTAAACCCGCCTAGAGAATATGAGGTGAAAGAAGAGGTGTCATTCAGGGGACGATAGGGGGGATCCAGATATACAAAGGTCCTTTCATCGATATATTCAAGGCACTGTGAGAAGTCCCCAAGAAGTATAGTTGTATGTGACAGAAGTGCTGAAGCCTTACGAAGATTGCATTCATTCACGATGGTCGGATTTTTATATTTCCCAAAAGGAACGTTGAACTCTCCCTTCGAATTCACCCGGAAAAGCCCGTTGAAACAGGTTCTGTTTAGAAAAAGCAGTTGAGCTGCCCGCAAAACCCAGGATTGTCCGTAACCGGAGAAGTCAAAGCCAGGCCGGCTGGCATTCAGATGAGATCGCACTGAGAGATACAACTCTTTACGACCCGCTTCATCCAGGGAATTATACTGTGACTGATACTCATGAAGCAGAGCGATGAGTGCATCAATATCCTGTTTCACAACCATGTAGGAGAGGATAAGTTCCTCGTTTGCATCACAGATTACCGACTCCCTGACTGGAACCAGTTGCATCGTGAAGAAGAAAACTGCACCCCCACCAATAAACGGTTCCACATACCGGTCCAGGGAGCCGGTTATCAGATCAGAGGGAAACCGGTTATAAAACTCTTGAAGAAGCTGACTTTTTCCTCCTGCCCATTTAAAAAACGGCTTTGCATACTCGTCACCATCATCTCCCTTTCGGCGCCTCCTCATTGACCGTATCAGAGCACTGCTTGTAACCGCCATATATTTATCCCTATTGAACATTTCAACTGACCTGTATCTAGATCCATCCCCAGACAGGAGATTTGCACATGCCCTTATCTGATTAGAAGTTTTACCTGATCATACCTCCGTTTACCCATATTGATTCACACGAGTATACAGGGCATTATGAATCAAGGCCAAAAGGAGGGGAATGGGGCGAAAACGGCTGAAAAAATTTCGTGCAGCCAGGTTTTCGTACAATTTTCATATACTGGCAGGGGGAATGAACATTAACCGATATATCTGTATTCATGGGCATTTTTATCAGCCTCCAAGGGAAAATCCATGGCTTGAAGAGATCGAGATTGAAGACTCCGCATACCCTTTTCACGACTGGAACGAGCGGATAACATCAGAATGTTATGCTCCGAATGCATCATCACGAATTCTAGGGCAAAGCCGTGAGATTAAAGATATCGTCAATAACTATTCGCGCATCAGTTTTAACTTCGGGCCGACCCTGCTTTCCTGGATCGAGTACCATAGCCCTGAGTTATATGCTGATATTCTTCAGGCTGATCGTGAAAGTCAGAAACGGTTTTCAGGTCATGGATGTGCAATCGCACAGATATACAATCATATCATCATGCCTCTTGCAACAACCAGGGATAAACACACAGAAGTAATATGGGGAATCCGGGATTTTATTTCCCGGTTCAACCGAAGACCAGAAGGGATGTGGCTTGCAGAGACTGCGGTTGATTATGAAACGCTTGATATCCTTGCGCAACATGGAATTCTATTCACAATTCTTTCCCCTGACCAGGCAAAACGGATTCGAAATCATCCAGGCGGGGAGTGGACAGAAGTCAGGGGGGGTGCCTTTGATATCGGCACACCCTACATCTGCAGACTGTCAACAGGGAGATCAATATCAATCTTTTTTTATGATACCACAATCTCAAATGAACTAGCTTTTGGAAATCTTCTTGAAAACGGGGATTTTTTTGCGCAACGGATGAATTCAACCTTTCCCTCCACAGACTCATCCCCGCGTATCCTTACGATAGCAAGTGATGGAGAGACATACGGCCATCACCACCGGTTTGCTGACATGGCACTTGCATATGCTATTAACACAATAGAATCCGGGCGTCAGGCCACTATGACAGTTTTTGGTGAATTTTTAGAGAAATTCCCCCCGGTTCACGAAATTGAAATATGTGAGAATACTTCATGGAGCTGTAGTCATGGCATTGAACGATGGAAGAGTGATTGCGGGTGTCGCACATATCATGCCTGCCTGATATCTGATCCAAATAGTTGTATATCCCCTCTGGAGGACCACGGATCAGAGTGTTCAATCCAAGACTGGAACCAGAAGTGGAGAGCGCCCCTTCGTGAGGCGATGCACTGGCTCAATATTCGGCTTTCTGCGATTTTTGAAGAGTATGCAGGGCAGTTATTTGACGATCCCTGGCAGGCTCGCAATGAGTACATTGATGTTCTGCTTGACCGATCAGACCATAATATCGATTGGTTCTTCTCAAAAAATATTATCCGGGATCTCACCCCTGCCGAGATAATTTCCGGTTTAAGTCTCCTTGAAATCCAGCGTAACGTCCTGCTCATGAATACCAGTTGTGGCTGGTTTTTTGATGAATTATCTGGAATTGAGACCGTTCAGGTGATGATGTATGCATGCCGGGCAATGCAACTGGCACGAGAGGTAACAGGAAATGATATTGAACCTGAATTTATCAAAAAACTAGGGAAAGCACAGAGCAATATACGTGCAGAAGGGACAGGCGCAGATATTTATCACCGGTATGTCCAGACTGCTGTTGTCGATATCTCCCGGGTCGCATTTCATTATGCAATCACTTCACTTATCGAAAAATACCCTGAAGAAGCCCGCATCAGCACATACACAGTCACATGCAAGACATATAAACAGGGTGAAGCAGGAGTTCTCAAACTGGTAACCGGTCACGCACTCTTTCGATCAGAACTCACCCGTGAAGAATCTGCACAAACGTTTGCAGCAGTTCATATTGGTGACCATAATTTTATGGGTGGAGTCGGGCCATACAATTCAGAAGAGGCATTTAGAACAATAGAGGATGACTTATGGAACTCCTTTACCAGAAGTGACGTTCCAGGGATGATTTTAGGTCTGAACCGACACTTTGAATCACATTCATACTCACTCTGGCATCTCTTCCCTGATGGAAGGAGAAAAGTCCTCTATGAAATTCTAAAAACCACACTTACCGACATTGAAGCTGAATACCGGCAGATTCATCGCAGATACTTCTCGCTCATCAGGGCGATGAAAGAGATGCACATACGACCACCGGAAGCACTTGAATATCCGGTCCAGTACATCCTCAATCATGATATCAGACAAATTCTTGAGGCTGATGATTTAAATTTAGAACATCTGAAAACGTCTGTACATGAACTTATCCACGGTCAGTACAAGCCGGATATCCTTACCCTGCAGTTCATTGCCGGACAAAGCATTTCATGGCAACTTCAGAAGATCGCCATGGATCCAGAGGATATCAACCAGATAATGGCATTGAATGCCGTCTTTTCATTAATTAAACTCCTGTCATTATCCCCTGATCTCAGGGACAGTCAGAACCAGTACTGCAGAATTAGCTCTGCAATGAGTAACGAGATGCAGGAGATGGCAGATAACGGGGATGAAGAGGCAAAGAGATGGATTGTAGCGTTTAAAACCCTGGGGGTAAACCTGGAAGTGATCAGAGCTACCACCGTATGACCCCTGTGTAGATTTTTGCTATAACCGGACTGGAGATATCTTTTTCAGATATAGTCTGGATAGATAAAGAGATATCATGAATATACGGGGATGCGGAGTCCTTCTTCATATCACATCATTGCCATCTCCTTATGGAATCGGGGACCTTGGCACAGCTGCCTATGAATTTTTAGACTTTCTTGTTGATGCCGGGCAGTTATACTGGCAGATTCTTCCATTACATCCAACCGACCAGGAGTATGATAACTCTCCTTACCACGCCCTCTCTGCTTTTGCATGTAATCCACTCATGATAAGCCCTGAACGTATGGTATCAGATGGATTTATTGATGCTTCTGATATCTCCCGAAATCAAGGATTTTCTTCAAGAGAAGTTGATTACCCTGCAGTTATTGCATATAAAGAAGAAATATTTACTCTTGCATGTAAGAGATTTTTTCAAAGAGGGGGATCAGATGAGTTCAGAGAGTTTTGCCATAATTATTCCTGGTGGCTTGACGATTACGCCTTATTTATGGCAATACGGAAAAAACTCGCTCCCCTCCGCTGGGGAGACTGGCCTGATGAACTTAAGGACCGAAACCCTGACGCTCTCCAGAAGATCAGGGAACAGGAGTCTGCTGAAATACAAAGAGAGCAGTTCCTGCAGTATATCTTCTCTCTTCAATGGAATGCACTACGAACAGCGTGCCGTGATAAAGGAGTCCTGCTCATCGGAGATATCCCGATTTACATAGATTATGATAGTGCTGATGTCTGGACTAACCCTGACCTTTTCAACCTTGATAACGAAAAAAAACCAGCGGCAGTTGCAGGAGTTCCTCCTGATTATTTCAGCCGGACCGGTCAGATCTGGAACAGTCCGGTCTATAACTGGGAAAAAATGGAAAAAACCGGATATTCCTGGTGGATCCAGAGGATCGAACACCTGATATCGTTTGTGGATTATGTACGAATTGACCATTTCAGGGGCCTTTTTGGATTCTGGGAGATACCTGCAGGCTCAGATACTGCACTTTCAGGCAGGTGGAAACATGCAAAAGGGCGGGATCTTCTCCGGAGTATTGCAAGAAGAAATCCATATCTGCCTGTAATCGCAGAAGATCTCGGGGTAATCACCCCTGATGTCAGGGAAGGCATGCGGGAGCTCTCTATTCCCGGTATGAAGGTACTCCTTTTTGCATTTGGGGCCGGAATGTCAGGGAGCCCCTATATCCCCCACAATATTGTGAAAGACTGTGTGGTATATACGGGAACACATGATAATAATCCGGTCAGGGGATGGTATGATGAAGAAGCAGGTGAAGAAGAAAGGACTAATTTTGCTGCATATATTGGAAAGACGGTAAACCCTGATGACGCGAGCAGGGACTTCATACGACTGGCGATGATGAGTGTTGCGAATACCGTAATTATTCCCATGCAGGATATTTTGAATCTCGGCTCCGATTCACGCATGAATCGTCCGGGGACAGAGGAAGGAAACTGGAGATGGAGAGCAGAACAATCACAGATGACCAGAGATATAGCGCAGAATCTTCGCCAGATTGCAGGATTATATGACAGAGTATAAGAATACAATTGGGGGACTCCAAAGAGAGATGAACCCATACTATCAGTCCAGTGCCCTTTTTATGGTCTAAAAGAGGATCTACCAAAGAGAGTGAGTATCAAATGAAGTATACAATCATGATTGCAGGTCTGGTTCTCATTGCAGTTTCTCTTTCCGGATGCAGCGGCCCGATGCAGGATGAAGATCTTAAGACGCTCATCATTCAGGTTGACGATGATTTTGCCGAACAGAAAGATGTCATCATGAAACCATATCAGGGTTTGACAGCAGAAAAACTGAGACAGTTTAAATCAGCGGCTCAATCCGCACAAGCTACCGCGGAATCGCTGACCCTTTCAGATAAATACAGTAAAGCACGGGGGATCTTCATTCAGGGTATGAATGCAACCATCACCGCAGTTGACACCCTTGAACAGGCTGGAAAACTTACTAATACTGACGAGAGGATACCTACTGATTCAGTAAATTTGTTCTTTATCAGTACTCAGACAAAAATCGGTGATGCACTCGACATTATTGGAGTGAAGAACGATAAAGGATATTAGAAAGCCGGGTGTCCATTCCTGAATAACAAACCAGATTTTATCATACGCCTTATCATGTAATGAGAGACCAGGGAACAACCTCGTTATCTCTTTTTTTCCCGCGCTACATATTCTCTTTCATCACGGATTATATATAAAACCCGAGATTAAATGATTATAGTTACAATTTTAAAAAATATTCGCAAAAAGGGCATTTTTACATAATGTAATAAGAACTTAACAATAGTGATTTCTAAAGAAACCTTAAAACACCCACCTTACAACATAGGGGTATGGAGAAATTTTTCTCATTTATCATCCTCCTGATTGCAGCAGTTATGCTTGCACCAGGATGTATGGCAGAAGATGTACCTGTTGTTGAAGATTTAAATACAACAGATATCGTTGAAATCGCAGAAGAAGTTGTGATTGAAGACGTTGAAGGCGCAGAGAGCGACGAAACGACAACAACTGAAGTTGCTCCTGAAGAAGAAGCAGTGATCAACACTACATTCATGGCTGATGTAAATGTGACCACACTCGCAATGAAACTCGATGAAACTGTTCTTATCTCGCTCGCAGAGAACCCAACAACAGGATACATGTGGAATGTCACCAACTCCACCGGTCTTGAGATTGTGAGTGACTCATATGCAATGGATGAAGCTGAGGAAGGAATGGTAGGTGTCGGCGGTGTTCATTCATGGGTAGTCAAGGCTGTTGAGACTGGTGAGCAGACCTTTACCGCAGTTATGATGCATGTTGCTGATGAGCCAACGGGTGAAGAGGAGACGTACACACTCAGTGTCATGGTTGAAGATATGACAATGGAGAGTGTAGAGGAACCTGCTGTAGAGACAACTGTTGAAGAAGTTGTTGAATAATTATCTCATCACTTTTTTTATTCACCCAGGTACAACCTTTCCGGGCACGTAAGTCTTTTTGCGCCGCGTGTTGAGAGGATGGATTTTTCCGGTAAATTATTGGAAATCATCAGGTCCTATGATTGGAAATATCAGTGTTTCATGTCTGTTGTCATAAAGATGATATGAAAGGTAGAACAATCTATTACTGTGAAGACCATACTTCGTGTCTTAATGGTATTATCATGTATTCTCCTGGTAACGCCACTTGCTATCGCAGAAGAATCTGTAAAAGCTGAAGATTTAGTTGTCTCATTCCCCCCAATTACTCCGCCTGAAGTAGTGATTACCGTGGATGAATTTGAGGCTGTATTCCCATCAATTTCCCCAGTAGGTGTTGATATTCAGATAGGGGAAGTTAACGCAACATTTGAACCAATCCCTGAGATCAATGTTGACCTCAAAAATCAGAACCTGAGCTTTGAGCAGTAGATACATCCTATTCTAATTTTTTTATCCCTCCACAAGGTGGCTTTGCATCAGTTCCAGTTCAGATTAATGAGATCCGAAAACGCCAGGAGTACAACCCGGAATTATGGAGCAGGCGACTACATACCAATTACCTTCATCCCGGTATAAGGTGATTGGAAATTTCATATAAATACCATACTCATTTCTAATCCAATACTTCACTCTATGAAAGAACGAGATTTGTTCTGCAATATGCCGACCTGAAACAATACATTTTTTAGCCAGAGATATGAGTATCTGTAATGAATCATACCTGCGGGATTCTCATATTGTTTCTCATCCTCCTGTTGATCTCTGCCGGATGCCTAAACCAGAATACAACAGATAAAACCGGGCAACAGAATCAGATTGAATATGAGGAAGTGTCTCTTTCTGATCTTTACATTGAAGATACAGAGACGATCAGTCCGGATGAGAAGGATAGTGAGGTTTGGCTCAGAAAAGCGAACATATTACGAGAAACAGGCAGGTTTAATGAGTCACTTTCCATGTTTGAACATGCAATAACACTTAATAACAGCAGTGTTGCGGCATGGACAGGCAAGGCAGACAGTCTGCTTGAACTTGATCGATTTAATGAATCCCTGGAGGTATACACTATTGCTCTAACAATGGATCCATCTTCTTCAGTTGGGTGGAGAGGGAAAGGGATCACTCTTTACTATAAGGGCCAGTACCCCGAAGCACTCATTGCTTTAAATACATCCCTTCATCTCAATGAGCATGATATCGCGACCTGGACATACCGGGGAGCAATATTCTCCCGTATAGGTTCATATCAACAGGCCATCGACTGCTATGACCGTGCTCTCACTTATGATCCTGATAACATGATAATCAATAGCGCAAGGGAAGAGATTCTAAAGATGAACAATGCCTGATACTCTACAAAATCTTGTATTAACGACCCTGCAGAAGTGTTACCAGCGACACCAATCTACCCTACCGTTTTTACCTCTCCATTTTGTATGAAAATCTTTTTCATCCGTTCTGATTGGGGCCCCCAATGGGCACCATTGGGGTTTTCATACACAACCATCCAGCCCCACTGATTGTTCATGATGATTTCAGCAAGCAGATTCAGAAACGGGGACCATATTCTCAACCGATGCGGTGAAATTCTGCATAGAACTCCTGACGGTGCACTTTGGTATTTTCTTATAAGCAGCAGACTCTATAGACATAAATATTTTCAAAACTTACCCCAATCCATGGAAGATATTGAAATCATCAACATCACACCAGATAATATTTCCCAATATGGGGTCTGTGGATATAAAGATCTTAAAAAACATGAAGAACTCAGGCGAAAAATTGCCTGGTTTTCTGAATATTACCCCAAAGGGTTGAGGATAAAAATACTCGTATCTCAGAAAGACGGATATCAGGGGATGATCGAATATCTTCCCGGGAAGTATGCCCACCGACCAGTTGATGCAGATGGGTATATGGTAATACAGTGCATATTTACCGGTTTCAAAAAAGAATACAAAGGGAAGGGATATGGTTCATTACTGATATCCGAATGCCTGAAAGATTCACAGAAAGAGAATTTAGCGGGTGTTGCCGTGGTTACCAGAAAGGGTCCATTTATGGCTAACAGCGATATTTTTTTGAAAATGGGCTTTAATGTCGTTGCATCTTCTCCTCCGGATTTTGAGTTACTGGTATATCAGTTTAGTGCCACATCACCCCCAATAGGATTCAAACCGGATATAACCACACGAGCTGCAGATTACCCTGATGGCCTTACGATTCTCAGGTCAGCCCAATGTCCCTATTCGGAGAAAAATGTCAGACAAATTATGGAGACTGCCAAGACATCCTTTGGATTGACACCAAATCTTATTGATCTGAATGAATATGATGCAGTTCAACAATCACCCAGTGCATTTGGGACTTTTTGTATCCTGTATAATGGAACCGTAATAAGCCATCACCCAATCAGCAATACACGATTTACTAATATTATGAATAAACTGGCTCCTCGGAAATGAAATCCTCCATTTCGGTCATATTTTTAGATTTTTGACTTCGCGGACTGCTGATACCTATTACCTCCAGAAGGAGTATATCACACCCACACAACCCTGAAAGCAGGCTCCGATCGTCTGCTCGGAAAAGAACGCGTTATCTCAGGGCCTTGCCAGATTATCGTTATTCTTGAGGAAATCGTGAATGGTCCCTCATCTGCTGCCTGCCTGATAACGACTGAACCGGGAACTGCCAACCTCCCACAATAATCCTGATTCAGTGCAGAGAGTGTCACTTCATCCCTGTGATGCAGAGAATTGTAAGTCTAAAAAGGCCGGACGAATCCCAATAGATGTAATAGCCAGAGCATTAGAGATTTTTAGAAGAAGATGATTACATCGACGAAACAACCGAAGAAGCGATAGATGAAGGTATAGCAGAGTATAAGGCGTGGATATCAATTTCTCACGAAGACCTGAGAAAGCGCCTTAGTTTCATCTAATGTATACCTTGAAATATACATATAATCTCACTTTGCGAACCCCCGACATCTAGTACAACAATTTAATATATTTCTACTGCAAGGTACAATTACACTGTAAAACAAACATTTTTCCATTATGGCTGCAAAAAAAGCCTCGAAGAATTTGTTCTTCGCCAAACTCATTCATGACGCTGAAGAAACAGTACTGGCGAGGGATATTGCCCATACCTCGCTCGTCGCTATCGTCGTCGCTCTGTTCCTCGACCGTCTGAATTTTGTTGCTTTCATCAACTCGGTCGTCCGCTGGGATGAAAAACAATGGCAGGTATCTCCCGGTAATCTCGCTAAATCAATTGTATTGACTCCCTTTCTTTGTAAAGGTGCGAGAATCCCGCTTTATTGTATTCACGAAAATTTCCAGTCTGTAGACATGACCCTTCTCTTCCAGGACCGGGTTAAATCAGAGTGGCTGACCCGTGACGCATTTGCCGGTCTGCTCGACCGTGTTTATGAAGCGGGCTGCGAACAACTCTTTACAAATATTGCTTTGAAGGTCTATTCTGTCTTTAAAATTCCTTTCAAATCAATATTTCATGGAGACACAACATCCATCATCCTATATGGAGAGTACGAAGGGTATGAATCCAACCCTGATGGGCCAGCTACCCCTGCCCATGGGTACAGTAAAGACGGAAAACCAAACCTCAAACAAGTTCTCATTGGTATGGTCACCGATACGTTCGGTATCCCTCTAAGTATTACCGTTCGAGATGGGAATCAGAATGATTCAAAGTGGAATAATACAATAATCGATTCATTGGCTGATCTGCTAAAAACCGCCACAGGTGGGGTTACCTACATCGCTGATTCTAAACTGACTACCGGCCCTAACATAAAAAAACTACTTGAACATGGATTTCAGTTCCTCACCGTCTGTCCGGCAAACTTTGAGAAGAAGCTCGCTGAAAGTGTTAGACGATCAGCATACCTGAATAATGTGTGGACAAGTATCGGCACTTACCGGGAACCGAGGACGGTCAACCTCGCTCACTATGAAGTACAGGAGTTTTTGAAATCGGCATGTGGTGCCTCCTGTCGTCTTCTAGTTTTTAGAAGTAGCGAAACAAAGAAAGATGCTTCAAAAGCCTTGGATAAAGAGAAAACCGACGTAATGGCTTTAATTAAAACCTCCACATCGAAAGAATTCTCCTGTCAGGCTGACGCATTGAAGGAGATTAAGGCTCTGGAGAAGAGCCTGAAAAACCGTGTTTGGACGGCAGTGTTTACCCTTTCGACCAAAGAGATAGTAAGTGAAAAACGTGGCAGGGGTAGGCCGTCGAAAAATGCGAAACCTCTGCCTACGATTACTATCTGGATGATACTGGCCGACGAATTGATTGTCAGGCAAGAGAAATATGACCTGTTTCGCTGGAGAGCCGAGTCATTTGTTCTGTTTACCAACGTAATGGATGATGATGCAACAGCAGTCGAGATCTTACGCCTCTATAAAGAGCAGAAGACGGTAGAAGACAACTTCTCGGTTCTGAAACGGTCGGCAATGGTGGATACGATATTTCTCCATTTGCCAAGGCGGATCGTTGCCCTGGTAACATTGCTGTCATTTGCTCTCCTGATTCAGGTAGTCATCAGGATTCTGGTTCAGAGAAATTTCGATGCAATGGAGGTAAAACCAGGAATTGATCACGAGGGTAAACCGATTGCAAGGATGGGTTTGAAGAAGATTATTCGTTTCCTCGGATATTATTCAATTATCTCGGAAGATGGTGAGCAATATTGCATATGTAAGACTAAGAAGCATCGCTCGCATCTCACGACATGGCTGAATTTGCTGGAAATCGAGTTCTAACCGAAAATTAACCGGAATTGTTGAGCCTAATATCGCCATACATAGTGGATACTATGATTGTTGGATGAGATTGATTCCTAACCTATGTGCGAGAGAGGGCATAATTGGTAAATTGTACTGGGGGGTGAGGGGGAATCCATGATTAAAACCCTTGGATATTGGTTTCAGGAGGATAAATAGGAGGGACTGCTGTGATGGGTTTGCAAAGTGAGATAGATGAACTTATTCTATATTTCTCACCCGATACCCAAGGGGTGAAGTCGTGGTGAAGTTTCGATAGACAGGCGTCAGACAAAAAGTTTACTTTATATAAGGTTCCTCATTGTCTGGAAAAATCATAATCAAAATTTCTATTGTTTTGATATAAAGATATACAAAAGTGCAAGCAATAACTTGAGAGCATTATCTAAAATGAGATCGAACCCCATTATTAAACATAAGTATGATAATATCCATATGATGAATACGAACATTCATACAAGTGGAACGAGATAAATACTAAGAATATTTGTTTTCTATCAGGTTGATCGATGAGTCAGTATAAGAATCCACCGTTAATTGAAGCGGTTTGTGAATTCAGATTTGCACAATCCACTCCATGGCGTGATGATTTGGTCGATTACCTTTATCCATTAATACAGGATAATTTCCCGATTAAAGATGTTCGGGTTTTGAATAATCTTCAGGTCCATACCACCGCAAAAAAAGCATCTATGCAGATGCAACAAAAACCAGTTCATGTTTTTTGGAATAAAGACAAGACCATGCTTATTCAGGCTGGTTTTCACTATTTATCAGTCCACGCTCTCAAACCATATCCATCATGGAAGAAATTCGGTCCGGTAATAAATGAAGTATACAACTCACTACAAAAGTGTGTAGAGATCACAAAGTTTGAAAGAATCGGATTTGTATATATTGATAAGATAGAGATTCCGGGAAAGACTATCCGACTGGATGAATATTTCAATTTATTTCCTCATATAGGACCTGAGCTTCCCCAAAATCTCTCCCTCTTCAACATGAGTTGTGACATTCCCTATGAAGGATGCCGAGATATCTGCAGGGTCTCACTAAGTTCAACCATTCCTGAAAAAGAATCAGATAATGCCCTCCTACTCACCACAGATTATTTCCTTATAGATCCATCACAGGTTCAACCCGAGATGGTAATGGGATGGATCTCTGATGCACACGATCATATCGCAGAACTGTTTGAAGGGATTATTACGAAAAAACTCAGAGATTTATTCAACGAATAATATGGCATTAATATCGAAACCTAGGGTTCAAGACAATCAATGGGGCTCAGATTTACTTTCAATTTGGACGGTTCAGTCACGATCCGGATTTCAGAGTACTGAAAGTATAACCATTCGTGACACCATTACAAGTCGTTTTCAATACGAAAAAGATCCTGATCATCCCTACACTCTGGTGGATGATACTGAGACGATTTCAAGGGGTATTTATGCTGATTTAGTTGGTATCAGTAGGAAATATCATATCTCAATTCCAGATCCTGATGCCGTCATCTCATACCTTCAGCACTATCCTGATATTATTGATGTTCTTTGGAATGCTGCAAAGTATTCACTTGAAACATTTGAAAAAAGAGCTGAAATCTCCTTAGAGATAAGTACAGGAGATGACTCATGCGACACAGTTCTGGCTCTATTTGTCCGGATGGCGGAGTATCCAGAAGATATCATAGAGCAATTGGATTCTGTCTGTGAGCAATTTGAACAGGATCTTATCGAACGCGATGGGTTTATCCTCATAACTACCGATTTTCTGTCTCCCATAATAAAATGACCTTTACCTGGTCTGATTTTTGTGATATTGCGATCTTTCTCCGGGACCATGCCGGGGAGGATGGTATCCCTGAAGAAGCAGCAATGCGGTGTTCGGTCAGCCGGGCTTATTATGCTGCATTTCGTCATGCCCTGAATTCAGCTCGGGAGAATGGAGATTACGAGGAACCTGATGAGTCATTTAAAAACCATACCTGTGTGAGAATTTATTATCAAAAACGTGGAAAACCTCACATCAGCACTCAATTGTACAGACTCCACCGGTGGAGAAAAGATGCAGATTACGAGGAGCCGGCATATCAGATCAATACCACTTCAGTGAATAGTGCAATAACAGAATCTCAAAAGATTTTACAACTATAAAAAATCTAATTAATTGGAATTACGTTCACTATCTGATCTATTTCACCATAAAGAGAGGCGTGTCAATTTTGCACAAGGTAAAAGGGGAAAGAGAGAGGTGATTTATGGGTATCTCTTACGAGGGATGTGAACAAATGTCAACCACTGAACCATACAGAAGAACATTGCGATGAAACCATAATGGAAAGATATTCCATGTATCACGGTTGCCGAGACTCAACCCGTGACGATAAAGAATAGCGGGATTGAACCCACCATTCTTTGAATCTCCCCAGAAAGCCGGCGTATCCATCCGGCACAACAATATCTGACCCGCTCGGTTATAACAGCAATGAATCAGAATCAGATTCGGTCCCACTTCAGAAATCCATATTTTTTTAAAGATACAGATAGTCAAAAAAATACAACATATCCCTCATTTCATTAACCATACCCATAGGAACATCCAAAATAAGCCTAATTCGATAATAATTATTTTTGATAAAATAACCGTCGTTTTATAATGAAAATTCCCAATGTTAAATTTATTTAAAAAATAATTGGTTAATCTTCCAGTTTGTTCAAATAATCCTAATCCATAAATAACAGGACAAAAGAAAAAAGACAATACAAAACCCCATTTATAAATGGTACCCTGAGTTGATGCCTCCCTATATAAATAGATTAAAAATAGAAAGATAAATCCATCAAAAGTTCTTTCAAAAATATCTAAATTATATGACTTTTCTTTTATACGGGAGAATTGGCCTTGGAGTTCATAGCATAAAAGTAAGAACATAACAAGTATAGCATAAAGTAAAAAAAAGTTTAATGAAGAAAAAAACGCAGCTAAACCACCAAAAATACCAATTACAGTCAATAATCTTTCATTATCATCAACAAACAATTTTAATGAAGTTGGATCAATATTTTTTGTAATGATGGATTTATAGCAGATGCCACTATCGCCAGATGCAGGATTTCGGTGATCGATTTCTCCTATCCAAATCTTTTGAGGTATTCCATTAGGGAAAGCATCACAGGCAATCGTACCCTGCCCATAATGATAATATTGACAATCTGAACAAATAGGTGTTATTTTCTTAACTTTTTTCACCACATTTATCCTCAGGATCTTTGAATATGGTTCATACATGCCAATTATTAGAAAAATATTGCCGTTACAATTATTGATTCGGATAAATTATTGGATTGATCAACACTTAATTTATTTGACATATTGGAGAGCAGAAAGATAATAATCAATTTTTAATGAAAGCCGCAACATCTATCTAAAAATTATCTATTTCATAATTACCATCTTTATTCCCGAAGAAATTATGCGAAAATGGGAAGGGTGGGTTGAAAGGATTACTGCCGAGACTCAATAATCTTTCTATTTACAGCCGAACCCACTTCAGCAGCCCGGATAACTGGCTCACATGATCCATCGACAGAGCAGCAAGAGAAAGTGGATCAATGGATACAGATCCATCCTCCTTCTCCTCAATCGAACAGATCACTAAGGAAGCATACTCCATCGATTCAGATGCCAGCTTCAGATACTGCCGATACACCAGGAGAGCGGCAACCCCATTGATAACCGTTCCACCCATGAACAACCCACTTACCATCTCCCACATCACAATTTCCCCCCATACTTCACATAGTCGCGGATTGTCATATTCCCGGATACAAACTCGGAAGATCGCAGACTGCTGTTTCCGATCTTCTGTGATCCAAAGCTCATCATCCCCGAGCCATTAACGTCCAGACCATGGGTAAGACCGGGACCGACTACCCGTGACGCTGCATAACTTCCCTTGTTCAGTATCCCCATTGAATAGAGTCCAGATTCTTCTTCCTGCCCCTGGACATGCCTGATGAACACACAGGCAAGGCTATCGGGAGTCAAAGCCGACTTCCCGGAGGCGTAATCCGAGACCAGGACCGGACCGGAACTCTTGACTGAGAGATCTGAAACAAGGCTTTCCCCTCCCATCAGTGACCGCGTAAGTTCTGATGCATCCGCAGCCATAACACGGGAGGCATACGATCCGTTATCAGTCTGCCCTGAACTCGCAAGAACGAAGGATCCATCAGTCAGAATCGACGTACTCAGATATTCTGTACCAACAAGAGCCGCGAGAACCAGAAACGTGACCCCAGAAATAACTAATTTCCTATTCATTTCCGGCCTCGGCTCTGAAAAGAAAAGGAATTCTGCGAGAATATCGCCAGCGTATGCGTCGGCCCAGGTCTCGATCGCATCATTCTCGTAACTTGAGACGATGATGGAATCGCGCTTCACCGTAACGGCGTACTTTTCCCCGTTAGTGTGATTGCACTTGATCTGAACACTGAACCCATCTCCTGAACTATCATGAGAAGGCGTTCCCCCCATAGCGGGGGTCAGAGCAGCGGTCCCGAGGGGGCATTATGTAGATATAAACCTGCAGATAAAAAGCAAAATCAACACTATAGGGATTTGGGGACTTCCTTAAAATAAAAAAATAATCCCTTTCCTCGTTTCTCTTTCACAATATATCCCAGATCATTCAAATGCATAAGATCCGTTCTTGCCGTCTGATATACTACATTGAAACGATCAGATATTTGAAAAATCGTAAATAACTGGTTTGGAGACTCCATCATTTCGGATAGGATTTCTGCCTGTCTTGGACTAATATTGGGGTTTGATCTTACCATTTCACTAGATATCTTCTGCAGTTCTTGTTTTTCTTCAACATATGATATTAAATCACTCAACGCGTCGTTCATACAATCAATTTGATACCGAATAAAATAGGTCAGATCAAATCCATCATATTCTGTATGGAGATATGCTTTTGCATACTTTCCTCGGGATTTCAATATATTTTTTGAAATGGAGAGGTATTCCATTAACCAATATCCTCGGGAAAGACAATACCAATAAAATAAACTCCGGGCCGTTCTGCCATTACCATCATTAAACGGATGGATATACCCAATTAGGAAATGAATAATGATTGCCTTAATAATGGGGTGGATAAATTTCTCATCATCATCGGTATTTGCAAATTCACATAAATTCAGGATATATTCTTCAATTTCTTGATAATTGGGAGGAGTGTGAAGTACCGTACCAGTAGAGGTATCAACAACCCGCACATCGTTTCTTTTCCTGAAATGGCCTACATCCTCGGGATCAATGGTATCCTTCGTAACCACCCGTTGAATTTCGAGTAGTAGATCAGGAGTGAGACTTTCGCTTTGTTTTTGAATTATAAACTGTAGAGTTTCGAAATTATTGAGAACCATCTGCTCCCCGTGGTTCTTTGGCTTTTTTCTCTGCTCAATCATCTCTCGAGCTTCTTTGCGTGTCGTTACTGCTCCCTCTAAAATAGAAGAGGAGATTGCCTCCTCAATCAGCGATGAGATGATATACCGTTTATCTAAACGAAGTGACTTATTTTGAATTTGTATGGTTCCTGAAAGATATCTATCAAACAGGTGAAGGCTCTTTTGAACCGGAGGAGTGATACAATATTCCATTTTAAGTGGGGAGTATAGCGTATTCTCCATCTTTTGAGAGCGAAATATTTTCATTGCAGCCCATATTCGTAGCCTTTCCTCCTCATCACCAACCCGATGCGTCAGATCGTCCCAATACAGATATCGCTCATTATAAGAATCAACAGAATTTTTAAATTCAGAGTTCTCAAAATAGTGTTTAACAACCGAATTGATCAATGGCTGTTGAATAATGTCTGGTGGTTTTTCTGGCAACTTGTTCATCTGTATACTCACAAAGCCAATATTTTTCTATATACTAATTTAGCACAAATTAGTATATTTTAGTATTCATTCACGCATATATGCGATTATACTAATTTTAACTAAATTAGTATGTTTTAGTATGTGTAAAATATTTGCGTTATTTAAAAAAAGGCAGTTTTTTGAGCAGATAGTCACAACATAGAAATTTATTCAAGATATTTAGGCATTGTTTCCAAAGGTTTCAAGGTGAAACCGTATTGCTGAAGTAACATCATCTAATGCTTCTTGGTAAGTGTTACCCTCTCCAATGGCAATTTGATACCAGGATCATTAGAGAGATCACTGATCGTACTCATTTGGCATATGCAATGGCATACCATTCGGACTTTTTCATTACTTCCGATAAAAACCTGAAATCGTATTGTTTCCGCCAGTTCAAAACAGATCCAACCCGGTGAAAAGTTGATGATGTAACATGTCTGTTACCATTACTGTGAGTGATACAATATACCAGGAGTTCTCATCATTTCGGAGGTGTGGGGACGAATCCGATGAAGAAATAATTCAGGATCTTCTCCACCATATGATTGATGATGAACCATTGAGCGAAGAGACACTGAAATCAATAGAGGAAGGAATAGAAGATTTCAAAGTAGGGCGATGTCGATCACTGGAGGATGTAATGAAAGATATGGAGATTGATGAGTGAGCCCCGTTACTATTCCGTGAAACTTACCCCAAAAGCAGAACGGGACATGAAAAAGATACCTTCAGAATTTCAGAGGGCACTTTGTGAGGAGTTGATCTCTCTATCAGGTGAACGCCACCCAAAGAAATGGACGCACAGAATAATTAGGCAGCGTGGGTTATATTCGGTCCGTGTAGGGGATTATCGGGCAGTCGTTACCCTACAAGACAATATTATGATTATTCTGGTCGTTGAAGCAGGGAACCGGAGTTAAGATTTATCGAAAATATGAATCAGGATATCATCCACTATTAAGATTAATCACGTTTACGATCTCTCACGAAGAATTGAAAAAAGGTTGAATGCATCACCGAATTCTCTCAAATATGTAGCATATCCTTAACCACTTCAAATATTGCTTCGTAATCTGAATCAGATATTACCCCAATCTTCCTTTTGATGCAATCTCCGGATATTGACATGATGTGAAAGCACATAGCCACGCTCTCTTAAGGGAGATTGTTCTGTGCATCCGGAAAAATCAGGTGAGCATGAGTATGGGAAGCTATTGGGTCTTGGTTGCAAACGGGATAACAATGGTCATCCCATATGATATCGCTAATATTACACCTGGTCGCTTTCCTGCTTGTTCATGCCCTTGTGGATCCGGTCGTTCTATCTCTCATATTTCCTATGGCTGCCAATTCATTCAGCTGACCCTTATCCTGTATGAATCAGGGTATCCCTTCATCGGAGAAATATCTAACCCGCAATTGTAGATATTATCCACTTGAGGGATATCTTCAAAGATAATCTTTGATATTTTATCCCGATAGGGGGTGGGAATATTTGCCAGATCCTTTATGCTGGTTTTCTTGTATCTGCATTCAATCATTATTCAGCCCGTTAATGGTTGATTTATAGAATTCGATTGCGTCTTCCCTTCCAAATTCCTCATCGTCTTCTGCTTCACCCATGATGTGAGCTAAACCATAATCCTCTATTATTGTCTCAATTCGTTGAAATGTGTCGATATCCAGAATCACCCCTACAGGTTTACCATCTTCTGATGTTATCGACTGGTGACGAATATCAAGCATGATTATTCTCTTTGATCCTGATTCGCAAAAGGTTACTCATAGGAGAGTGTACAGGGTGTGTGACATCCGTAACATCTGTGACATAGAGATCACAAATTATTCCGAAGCTGTCATCAGTGTAAGTAGACCATCTGGAACAAGTGGAACACTTTGATCAGTTAGAAGGTGAAATTTTTTTTATCCGGAGTTTTCGAACGCCTGAATAAAATCTTCACGGGTAATCCCCGCCTGAGTACAAATCATCCGAAGGGTGGATCCTTTTATTTTATTGTGGCTTGGCATGGTGAGAGGTGTTTTTTGTACCGTCAGGATTCTGACGCTCCAGAGAAATATGGTTTCCAGACCTTACCACATAGAAACCCCATTGATTCAAGGGATTTTATCAGGCGGGCAATGTGTAGACCCTGGCAGTCTTCACCCCAATGGAATCAGATATTCAGTCTTTGAGCCAGATGCTCAAATAGTCAGCACGAAGTGGAGTGATATTGAGCACCTGGTTCATCATACCTGAACCATTCACATCTGTTCCACCAGTAAGACCGGGACCGACAACCCGCGACGCTACAAACATACCCTTTTTCAGTATCCCCATCGAGTAGAGTTCAGATTCCTCTTCCTGCTCCTGGATATGCGTAATAAACACACAGGCAAGTGGATCAGGAACCGGGCCTGCCTTCCCTGAAGCATAATCAGACACCAGGGCCGGCCCGGCACTCTTCACCACGAGATCTGAAACACGGCTTTCCCCTCCCGACATAGACCGCGTAATCTCTGAAACATCTGCAGCCATGACACGGGAAGCATACGTTCCATTATCGGTTTGCCCCGAGCTCGCAAGCATAAAGGATCCATCAGTGGTGATCGAAGTATTTAGGTAACCAGCACCAACGAGAGCCACGAGAACCAGGAACATTCCACCAGAAACTACAAATTTCCAATTCATTTTCCCGCCTCGGCTCTGAATAATAAATGGGATTATGCGAGAATCGGAAGCGTATCGGCCCAAGTCTCAATTGCGGTGACAATTGCATCAGCTTCGTAGTTGGAAACCGTCATACTATCGCGTTTCATAGAAACGGTATAGAACTCCCCATTTGCATCATGACACTTGAAAGTGCAGCTGAAGGCATCTTCTGAGCTGTCATGAGAGGGAGAGCCACCCATCGCAGTCCCGAGAGCCGCGGTTCCCAGAATGGTCATTACATCAGTGTTGAAAGCCGCTGCGGTAGGTGCCTTGATACTGATCTATCCGACCGTCTTTGCCTGAGCGTTCTCATAGACGATCCTTCCGGAGTAAGCCTGAGCTGATCGGGTTACCCCCTCAACATTCGCCCCACTCTGGGTGTAGTCAGTACATGCCCACGGGTTCGTATCGAGAATGGTCTGTGCAAGCGTGATGAGCGTGCTGAGATCTGGAGTCAGAGATGCGAACTTCCGAACAGAGCTCTTCACGAGCGACTTCTGAACAAAATCTGTTATGTGCTTTTTTCCTCCATCCGGATAAACCGGTATAAATACATTCGGGAGGAGTAGACATATAATTTAAAAGGGAACAGAAACAGGAAAGGATACGTGCCTGGATTGAAGATTCAGAGGCGTCTAGGTGTGGGTAACTCATGAGAGCAGCGTTTAAATTATCAGATCAGTGTTAGAACCGATAACAGATCTTCAATATCAATTCCTGCTTGTTTTAAAATAACCTTGAGGGTTCCCCGATCAAGTTCATGGTGATCAGGAACAACAATTGTTCGTTGTTCATCGTTACTTTTCAGAACAATATGACTTCCCTTCTGATGATAGATAGAGTATCCCAGACGAATCAAAGCGTTAATTACTTTTCGCGCGGGGAGAAGAGGAAATTTCGCCATTACATTACGTTTACCAGGACTTCTCTGACACACACCTGACTTGCCCGAAGGGGGATCGCATGATTATGAACAGATTCAAGGTATGCTTCTATTGCTTCCTTAGAATTTTCAGTAGCCTCATCGATAGTCTTCCCCTGCGTGATACAACCCGGAAGACCAGGGACAGTCACTACAAACCATCCGTCTTCTCCAGGTTCAATCACTACATTGAATTTTTGAAACATCAAAATCCCCTTTTTTTGTGTATAATATTATTGTTGGTACCATATCTCTTTGTTTCTTCGCCGGTAATCGTTGAGCCAGATCCTCACAACCGACCCACATGAGTAGCCCTGACAACTAACGTGCCTGAGACCCATAGGGGTTGTAGTAAACTCAAGTGATTCAAAGTTATATGCCCGGGTACTTTCCCGGTCAGATTCTGAATCCACCGCTAAATCGTCTTCAAGATCCCCCGTATGCCCTGCACTCGTTGAAAATTCGTGGGATGTCCAATGAACAAACTCATTGTCCTAAATTCTGTAAAACCGGAATATACTTTTAGTGAACGCTATCTTCATCAATCTCTATGAATACAAGGTGCCCGAAAACCCGAAGGGAGAGCAATGATCCCGATTCGTCGACTTGAACAGACCATACCGGATTTAACCTGGATTACAATTCTCATCATTGCCACATCGGTATTTGGATTATCATTCTTTAACTTACAGGCTGCAGCCCGGGAAGCCAGGTATCAGCCCGTGGTTATCCTGGTTATGTCCGGTGCGATGAGACCGTGAATGATGTTATCCGGCGTCTGCTAGCTCATGATCCTACGGTTAACAAATTAGTTTACACTCCGTCAGCGCCCGTTACCGGTGATGTTAACGACAGGTTAACAGAACTAACAACGCGGATAATCGCCTTAGAAACAGAAACGAAACTGGACGGGGATTATATGAATGGTATAGATCGGAGAGTTCAGGCGTTAGAAACACGGACAGACTCACTGTTTCAATCATATCTTATGCAGTTATTTGTAGTACTCTCTATACTCCTTCTTCTCATAATACCACATGGATGAATCCTGCAGCAAAATGGCCTTCATTTTGAACTCTCAAGTAATCCTTGATAGTTCATTCTGAACGAGTCCAATTGCCTTCTTTAGGGGAGCATATGCACTCCAGGAAGTCTTAAGATCATCAGAGAGAAAATTGCAATTTGTGGGGAGTCATACCATTAGTAAGACCGCAGGTATGACCTACACTTTTTTAAAAACGGATAGTTCAGGTAGTCTGGATAAAGAGTAGGGAGAATGATTCCATCATTCCTGCATCCCAGACTGGATGATCCGAAGATAATCAATGAACTGATACCGCCGGTGTTTCTGCTTTCCTGATATCTCCACCAAAATACCTGCCTCTTCAAACTTCTTAATCAGCAAGGTGGCAGTCTGACGACTCACCTGCAATGCATCAGTAACCTGGGCAGTGGAGAGGATGGGGTATTCAAATGCCAGATGAACCAGCCGGACGGCATGAACTCCGCCTATCCGGTGAATTGCAAGTTTATTGGTTAGTTCACTCTGGAGACCAATGATCTGCTTTGCGGTATTGATAGAGTCTTTTGAGACCTCAATCACCCCGGTAAGGAAGAACTGTATCCAGTTCTCCCATAGCCCTTCGAATCGTACATCATTGAGTAGCTCATAATACTCTCGCTGATTTTTCTTGAGATAATAACTCATGTAGAGGAGCGGTTGCGAGAGCACCCGGCGATGATAGAGGAAGAAGGTCGTGAGCAATCGCCCCATTCTGCCGTTTCCATCTTCATAAGGGTGAATAGATTCAAACTGGGCGTGAATTAATGCAGTCTTAATCAATGGGGGAATAAGATCTTTCTTCATGAAAAATTGCTGCAGATCTTCCATCAACGGCTGAACAAGGTCAGGAGGCGGGGGGACATATGATGCCTGTTGAATCGGTGAACCAGCTGTCCCTATCCAATTCTGCACGTCACGAAGGGTACCCGGATGCTTTGATGCACCACGGGTTCCTGAAATAAGAAAATTATAAATTTCATTGATCAAGGGAAGGGAAAAGTCTGAAAACTCGAGCTTCTCCATGCCGTGACTCATCGCTTTCAGATAATTAAGCACTTCACGGATATCATTTACATTCTCCCGTGGAGTCATGTCAGCCTCAAACTCAAGGACACCCATTAATGATGCCTGTGTCCCTTCAATTTGCGAACTGAGCAGGGCTTCCTTCTTCATGTACATCGCAACGAACAGATCGGGATTTGGAAGGACCTGGGTCACTCCGTCAAGCCGGGCAAGAGCATCGCTGGCTTCTGATATGAGATGAAGAAGGTGATCATCCATTATCAGATCAGGAGGCAACGGCCCGGGAATGAAAACCTCGTACGTACCAAGTCGTGGATGAGTCCTCAATTCTTTTGTGCCGACTCTCTTTGATTCAACCATATTCTCCACCAGTAGTATATAAGAAAGGGGACGTATGTCAGGACAACCTGACATACCAGATGATGAATGAGAATATGTCAACTTATGTTGACATAAATGCATCTGCTGACCCTGATGTCAATGGGAGTTGACACCCTCATTCAGATTTCATGAATATCGCGAGTGAGATATTTCCCCGGCGAGATACCTCACGACCCCCTTCTTGTTGAACTATTAAGTAATCTTTAATAGTTCGTTCTGGAGATAATTCACCGTCATTTAGAATATTGCGGATGTGTATGCTGATATTAGGTATCGTGTCTGATAGAGATCTGCTATTTATGCCTGAGTCATCCAAGGGGTATCCTGCTCACACCGGACATGGGTGAGTGCAGACAACTGATTCTTATCGGTAGAAAGACCGGAACTTTAATAGTACAGACGGTGAATCTGCCGTTTCAGCTCACGGACAGACCAGTTCCCCCTGATGCATATGTGTACAGATCCCGTGGGATGTAATTGTGGAGTCACTGACTCCACAATCTGATCCTGTATCGTGAATATTTCACAGGACATTCAGTTCACCAAAAAGCCATTATCAATCACGTTCTCATGTATGTACCAGATACTGACTAATCCTGTCCTTGTTTCCGGAAAAGTTCGAGAACATTTTATCACAGACATCAGAAAGCTTTGCCAGTGCTTTCCGGTTAATCTCTTCCTGGTTCTCAAAAATCGAGACTGAATAGACCGGAACTCCCCACTTTTCGTACTGAAGAAGATGTATCGTAGCATCCCGTACCCGGTCATCACCCTGGAGCATGAAAAGTACCATAGGTTCATGGGGTCCTTCCATGTACCCATCTGCAGGGTACTTTCCTTCCGGATCATGGACCGGGTCGTGCCAATCCCAGGTAACCCGCCCGGATAGACTGGATAATGAATTAATATAGGTAGAAACATCCTCACGGAAGGTGGACTTCACCTGCTCTCTTGATAACAGAGAGATATCGCTCATTCTCAAAAGTCCTTGTACCATCTGAAACAGGGCATCCCCATATTGCTCATCAGGAACCGGGCAAATGAATTCTCCATCACGGTTCCGGATGCCATATTTTGAGAGAAGAGACTCTATTATTTCCCCTCGTTTTCCCTGGGTAAGGTCCCGGTATTCCATCCGGTATGAAAGGTGCATCATCGTATGACCCTCATCACTCAGTACCCATCCGGATTCTTCACGTTTCAGCACGAGAGCGAGGTGATCACCATCATGGAACATAAACGGAGAAAAAATCCGGTATCTCTCAATACCTTCGGGAACAAGGGTTAGATCCCGACAGACCGTCTGCCTGAAAGACTGGAGGATTACATCACTCGTCATTATTCACTCCGAATACATCAAGAGTTACCTTATCTGTTTGTATTACAAATCTACAATCTTCTTCCATACATCGCAAAGCCCTGGTCATCTCACTATACCGGTCAAAGACAACCGCAAACCCGTCTTCACTATCAATTCCGTCCTCCTGGTATCGTGCCGTGGCAGTGTGAATATGGAAATCATAGAATTTTCTTTTTCAATCTTATTTGTATGTTGATGACTCTTCCATTATATCTCTTCAGTATAAACGCTTTATTGGAATTTTTTGGAATGAACAAAAGACCAATGGAAAAATCAATATGATTAAAATATCCCTGCCGAATAATCACGCGGAATTGATTCCCAAGAAATCCGCGTACAGTCTTTTTTCCCTCCATATGACCCCCTTTTCTCGAAAGATGAAATGAGGTGAAAAAATCAGGCGGTACCTCCTTTTCTTCTTTGATGAGGTCTTCAATCTCCTCTTCTGTGAGAAGGACAGTCATATCCCGAGCTCCAGGAAATTCTTCTGAATGTTCACTGCAAGTTCTACGGCTTCAGCATTCAGCCCTTCGAGTTCGATATGAATATCCCGCAGAGCCTCCTCAAAGTCAAACTCTTCATCCACCTCTTCGGGAGTGACTCATACATATCTTCCCGGGGTCAGACTCCAGTCATTTGACTCAATCTCTGCCCGGCTTACCAGTTTGACTAGGCCTTCAACATCCTGGTATGTTCCTTCCGGAAACCGCTCAACCAGCCAGTGTGCCTGCTTCCAGAAATACCTGACCAATTTCAGATCCTGAACAATTCCAGTGCGGAGCAATTCAGCCTCTTTGAGAATCCGGGTGACCTCCCAACCGACCCAGAGTTCATGCTCTTTTGCCTGCTCATCCCGCTCACAGTTCTCAACGAGCCGGTTTGCCATCTTTGTGATGAGATCAATGACCTTAATCAGGTCATGACTGGTCTGTGCAAGAGGAGAGAGCTGCTCTACCGCTTTTTTCAGCCCTCCGTTCGAGGTATCTTGTTTCTTCCAGATGGTCAGTTCTTTGGTAATGGCTTCTTGAAACCCGGAGATCTCATCGGTTAGCCGGGCAGTCTCCCCCTCAAGTTCTGAGAACATGTCCCCTGATGCAGACTCCTTCGCACGTCTGCTGATGAACGGTCTGATTGAGTCAAAGAACAGGACTATCTGGTCCCGGAACAGGTGCAGAGGCACAGTACTCGGAGAATTCATCGAGGCTTCTCCCTCTACAAGCATCATACTGCAGTTCCGAGATACCAGATTCAGGTATCGCTCCGTCTCTCCCCGATACAACCAGACGATAGCAAGAATATTCTGCTCCTGTTCAGGGCTGAAATCGTAGATTTTTCTCGTCACCTTCCGGTAGAGATTCCGGGCATCGATCATCAGGACCGAGTCCTTCATCTCATCCGTTTTTGCCCGGTTCAAAAACCAGAGTTCACAAGGAACTGTCCGGGTATAGAAAAAATTTGACCTGATGGAGACCATCACATCCACTGCTCCGGTCTCAACTAATTTCTGTCTGACCTTTGCCTCATCCCGCCCGGCACTTGATGCCTGGGAAGACATCACAAACCCGGCCCGGCCGTGATCATTCAGGAAACTATAGAAATAACTGATCCAGAGGTAG
>Ga0351901_1007_pt1 | contig 79095 bp, 71 predicted proteins | sample BONcelHT113001D4_FD_206875 | JGI IMG/M metagenome (GOLD analysis project Ga0351901, IMG submission 206875) | Enriched cells from coal bed in the Powder River Basin, Montana, United States - BONCAT cells T11 rep1 HSBNCT.T11.300.1.D4 ...
AAAGACGGCATTTGCATTTGTCGGTGGCTCAAGAAGTCACCACTATATGCATCTGCTCCGTGATCTTGGCATGGAAGTTGTGGTTGCCGGGTACGAGTTCGCTCACCGTGATGATTATGAAGGCCGTGAAGTAATTCCTACCATCAAAACCGATGCAGACTCAAAGAACATCCCGGAGCTGCATCTTACCGCTGATGTTGAGAAGTATCAGGATGCCCATGTGCATCTGAATATGTCAAAGGAGAAGTTTGATGAGGTCAGCAAAAAAGTCCCACTCAGTAACTACGAAGGAATGTATCCGGACATGAAGAGTGGACAGGTCATGATTGATGACTGCAACCATTATGAACTGGAAAAGATGGTTCATGAAATTCATCCGGATCTGATCTTTGCAGGGGTCAGAGACAAATATATCGCACATAAACTCGGAATTCCGGGAAAACAGATGCATTCTTACGATTATAGCGGGCCATATGCCGGATTTAACGGTGCTATGAATTTTGCCCGTGATGTTGCCAATGCACTTACTACCCCGGCATGGAAATTGATCACCGCACCCTGGGAACATCAGGGACCCAAATAAGAAGTGATAAAAATGCTCGAATGTATGCCGAAAGCCAGATCTGAACACACAACCGGGAAGATCAATCCGGCAAAGACTTGTCAACCTATCGGAGCGATGTATGCAGCTCTTGGCATCCACGGGTGTCTTCCCCACAGCCACGGCTCACAGGGGTGCTGTGCATACCACCGGATGCACCTGACCCGTCATTTCCGTGACCAGGTCCTGGCCTCTTCCAGTTCTTTTACTGAAGGAGCATCTGTCTTTGGTGGCGCCGCAAACCTGAAAACTTCAATCAAGAACATATTTGATATCTATAATCCTGAGATAATCGCCGTGCACACCACCTGTCTCAGTGAGACAATTGGTGATGACATCCCGACGATTATCAAGCAGTCAGAGATTCCCGAAGGTAAGATTGTCATACATGCCAACACCCCGAGTTACCAAGGATCGCACATCACCGGGTTCTCAAACATGGTCAAGGGCATGGTCACCTATCTTGCTGAGAGAGATGAAGAAACCCTTCGTCAAAAAAGGGTAAACATCATCCCTGGATTTATCAATCCGGCAGATATGCGTGAAATCAAGAGGATTACCTCAGATCTTGGCATTGACATGATCATGTTCCCTGACACAACTGATGTGCTTGACTCACCGTTGACCTCAAAATATGAGATGTATCCGGAAGGTGGGGCAACAATTGCACAGATTCGTGCCAGCGGGAACTCACGGCTTACCCTTACACTTGGCCACTGGTCTTCAGATGCCGCTGGTGCTCTCCTGCAGGAGAAATGCGGTGTTCCGTGCATTCCACTCAAGGTTCCTATTGGGCTGAAGGCAACTGATGACCTGATCATGACCCTGAAAGAAAAGTTTGACGCCGTGGTGCCAAAGTCGTTGACCATTGAACGTGGTCAGGTCGTGGATACTCTCATCGACACCCACTTCCATTACCAGGGCAAGAAGGTAGCGATCTTTGGCGATCCTGATCTCGTTATCCCACTCACTGAGTTCGTGCTGACCATGGGAATGATCCCCACCTACATCATCACCGGAACACCGGGCCGTCAGTTTGAGGATGAGGTGAGTGCGATGATCGAAGCAGCTGGAATACAGGACTACATTGTAAAGGCTGAAGGCGATCTCTTTGAACTCCACCAGTGGATCAAAGAAAAACCCGTAGAACTCCTGCTTGGAACATCATATGGAAAGTATATCGCCCGGGCTGAGGATATTCCGCTTGTCCGGGTCGGATTCCCCATACTGGACCGTGCCGTTCACCCCCTGATGCCTATCACCGGGTACCGGGGATGTTTGCGGCTCATCGAGATGATCAGCAATGCATTCCTCGAGCGGCGTGACCGTGATTGTCTGGATGAGGACTTTGAACTGGTTCTCTAACCTGAATCAACGGAAAAATGCCTAAAAAATAGGTGAACACAATGGAGTATGATTGTTCGCTGGCATCCGGGAGAACTGGTTGTATCAGCGAAAGGCAAAATTCCATCATAACCACTGGGAAGAACAAAAGCCGAATTCATTGCGCAGATGATAGTCTGGCCGGAGCGGTCAGTCAGCGTGCCTGCGTATTCTGCGGGGCAAGGGTAGTACTCAATCCGATAACGGATGCTATCCATCTGGTCCACGGTCCAATTGGCTGCGCAACGTACACCTGGGATATCAGAGGAAGTCTATCCAGCGGATCCGAGATGTACAGGCATAGTTTTTCCACCGACTTGAAAGAGAAAGACGTGGTTTTTGGTGGCGAACCAAAACTGGCTGCATGTATTGACGAGGTAGTTACCAAGTACCGGCCTCCTGCAGTATTTGTCTACTCTACCTGTGTTGTCGGGATGATTGGCGATGATATTATTACAGTCTGTAAAAATGCCTCAGAATGTTATGGAATTGATGTCATTCCGGTGGAATCTTCCGGATTTATTTCCGGAAACAAGATTGTCGGGTACCGTGCAGCTGCAGAAGCACTGATGAAACTGATCCGACCAAAGCCCGGGGAAATTATTGAGAAGACCAGAAAACTCAACTTCCTGGGTGAATACAACCTCGGAGGAGAGAAGTGGCTCATCGAACGATATCTGAATGAGATTGGGATCGAAGTCAATGTTGCCTTTACGGGTGACTCAACGGTTGCAGCACTGAAACTGTCGCCCGGGTCCTGCCTGAATATTGTGCAGTGTACCGGGTCAATGCACTGGGTTGCCACCAACCTTGAGAAGGAGTATGGCATTCCGTACCTGGATGTGAACTTCTTTGGAGCCGAGAACACGGCAGAGAGTCTGCGCCGAATTGCTGCATTCTATGACGATCCTGAGATCATCAGAAAGGCAGAGATTCTCATAGAACATGAGCTTGCCCGGATAACTCCGGAGATTGATAAGTACAGAAAGAAACTGGCAGGAAAGCGAGCTGCCATCTATGTTGGCGGAGCCTTTAAGGCCGTTGCTCTGATCAGACAGATGAAAGATCTCGGGATGGAAGTGGTCGTAACCGGCACCCAGACTGGAAAGCAGGAAGAATATGAGACCATTAGTGGTCTGCTCAGTGAAGGAACGATTGTGGTCGATGATGCCAATCCGGCAGAGATTGAACGGTTCCTTCTGGATATGAAGGTTGATGTCATGGCAGGTGGTGTAAAAGAGCGGGTCCTGGCTTATAAACTTGGTATTGGTTTTGTAGATCATAATCATGATCGCAAAGAATGTCTGGCCGGATTTGACGGGGCGATAACCTTTGCCCGGGAAGTCTATATCACCACCTGCTCACCGGTTTGGAAGCGGTTGAAACTGTCTATCGGAGAAGAAACATGATGCAGAAGGGAATTAGCACCCTGCGGGTCAAAGAAGTAAACGAGAATCAGTGCCACATGTGCATGCCCCTTGGAGGAGTAGTGGCCTTTAAGGGAATCGAAGGTGCTATGGTTCTCGTTCATGGGTCCCAGGGATGTAGTACGTATATGCGTCTTGCCAATGTAGAGCATTTTCACGAACCAGTAGATATTGCGTCCTCATCTTTGAACGAAAAGCAGACGATCTACGGGGGTGAGAAGAATTTGCGAAAGGCACTTGATAACGTGCTCAGGGTGTATCAACCTTCCATGCTCGGGATTCTTACCACCTGTCTGGCCGAGACGATGGGCGAGGATATGGAACGGATTATCCGGGGATATCTGCAGGATCACCAGGGCCTTGAGGTGGATATCATCCCGGTGGCAACTCCCAGTTATGGAGGAACCCACTCGGAAGGGTTCTGGGCAACCACCCGGAGCGTTATTGTCCATTATGCCCGACGTTGTGTGCAGCACGATCGAATCAATGTGATCATCCCTCATATCAGTCCTGCTGATATCAGGGAGATTAAACGGATCCTCGAACTGTTTGGGATGCAATATACGCTGATTCCTGACTACTCTATAACACTTGACCGCCCATATGGGGGTCATTACCAGAAGATCCCGATTGGGGGGACGAGTACAGCTGATATTGCAGCAATGCCCGGAGCTCCGGTCACGATTCAGTTTGGAATGACCTGCCTGGATGCATTGTCACCAGGGCGATATCTGGAGCAGGAGTTTGGAGTCAGACTCATCAACCTTCCCATTCCCATCGGACTTGATAATGTAGATCAGTTTATCGCAACGTTATCATCCATCAGTGGGAGACCGGTTCCTGATTGTCTGGTGTGTGAGCGGGGGTGGCTCCTTGATGGAATGGCTGACGCACACAAATATAATGCAGAGGGCAGGCCGGTCATCTATGGAGAACCTGAACTGGTTTATGCGTTAACCTCTGTCTGTGTCGAGAACGGAGCACAGCCGGTAGTCATCGCCAGTGGTTCTTCATGCAGCAAGCTTCGGGAACTTCTTGCTCCCCTAATGGCAGATCTTGACGCAGAGCCGTTGCTCATCGAAGAGGCCGACTTTGCCGCTATCGAACTTGCAGCGGTGGCAGCAGGCGCTACTATTGGAGTCGGTCATTCAGGTGGAAAGTTTCTGACCGAACGTCACGATATCCCGGTAACCCGTGTCGGGTATCCGATTCATGACCGCATCGGAGGCCAAAGGATATTCTCAGCCGGATATGCGGGAACAATGGCACTACTGGATCGTTTCACCAACACGCTGCTTGAGAAGAAGTATGGGACGTATCGCGAGAAAAAACGAAGTGAAATGAATCAAAATCGGTGATATGATGCAAAAACCTACCCACCATATATTTATTTGTACCAGTTCACGCCCAACCGGGCAACAGAAGGGATTTTGTCATACCAAAGAAGGCGTTGATGTGATGGCAAAATTTATAGAAGAGATTGATGACCGCGAACTTGGTGGTGATGTATTTGTCACCAATACCGGATGTTTCGGGATATGTGAAAAAGGCCCCATCGTGGTTGTCTATCCTGAGAATGTCTGGTATGGCTCAGTGGGACCTGATGATGTTGCAGAGATCCTGGACTCACACATCGAGGGTGGTATGGTCGTTGAGCGACTAACCATTTAGAGGGTACATGTCTCCTGAAATTGCAGTAATGGTTGGAGAAGACCGGGCTACTACCACCCTGACTGAATCGGGTGAGGTTGTGGTCTTCACAAAAACTCTATGCAGATGGGAACCGGTCAGAAGAATGCCGTTCTTCCTGGATCAAAACCTTGGACTTGCTAATGTTCGAAAGTCGATGGGAGAACTGAAGACATTCCTTGGAGAGTGCAGGGTTTTTATCGCCAGGGCAGTATCTGGGGCTATCTTCTTTGAACTGGAAAAGGCTCAATGCTCGGTCTGGGAGATATCAGGCCTTCCGGAGGAATTTCTGGACGAGGTCTGGCAGGAAGAAACAGAGTCAGTTTTCTCTGAGCAAAGCGATGCTTGTGAGATCCCCGTCCCTGTTGAGACTACTCCTGGCCATTATTATCTTTCCATCAAAGAAATTCAGGGTAAACGTCCCGAAATAAGTAGTAAACAAGTGCTTCAGAAGTTTATTCAGAAGGGATTCTATCAGCAGCTGATCGTTATTTGTGATCATGTCCCCCCGTGGATAGCACTAAAATCTGATTGTTGTGGTTTTTCAATGCATAGTAAGCGAATCGGACCGAATGAGGTGCAGGTGACACTTACGAAGGACACAACGGAAAGTTGCGTTTGCAGCTAAAACGGGGATTGAAAACCGGTAACTTTCTACAAAAATCTCCAGGATATTTTTTCACCTGATTTAGTGTTATGGATTTTCTATAGAATCTGCTCAGTAATCAGGTCGGATAAATTGATTTAAATGTGAAATTATGATGAAAAACAATCCATATTTGTCTATGATTATCTATTCCGGTTGGTTATTTCTTATCATTGGAATCTGCTCTATATCAGCAGCATCGCCGGAATCAAAATCCAATACGCTTTATATCTTCTCAGCAGCTGGGATGACGGGTCCGGTCACAGAAATCGCTCATCAGTTTGAAGTTGAAAATCCGGGGGTATCGGCAATTATTAACTTTGACAGCACCACATCTCTGAAAAACCAGATTAGCGCAGGTGCCCCGGCAGATATCTTCATCAGTGCTGATCCTAAAATCCTGAAGAATTTATCTGACAACGGATTAATTGATACTGGTTCAATTATTCCTGTTGCAAGTACCTGTCTTTCCCTGATAGTTCCCACAAGTAATCCTGCGGGGATAACTGATCTCACTGACATCAACCAGTCCGGTCTGCAACTGCTTGTTGGTTCTCCTGATATTCCAATCGGAAAGTATACCGCAGTTATGCTGCAAAAGATAACTGAGGATCCTAATCTTGGAATTCCCTTTACTAAGGCTGTAGAAAAGAACATCGTATCATACGAAACTACTGTTGCGTATCTGGTCTCCCGTATAATCCTTGGTGAGGCGGATGCCGGGATAAGTTATCAAAGTGATATATCCGAAGAATCAAAAAATGCTATCATAGTAATCCCAATCCCTGATCAGTATAACGTTATTGCACCATTCTCAGCCGGAATTGTCAGCGACTCTGCTTACAATCCCAATGCTGAGGCATTTATGACATACCTTCAGGATGACTTTGCACGGTCTGTATTAACTAAATATGGATTTACTCCGGCAGTTTAAGCAGAAAGACATGAATCAGAGAAGAAGGAGATTTCAATCCGGTGAACTGGCGTTATTCGCTCTTACTCTCGGGGTTGTATTGTTCTTTCTCCTTCCTGTTTTCTCCCTTATCCTTCACATCTCACCTGACCTGTTTATAGCAGCTCTTTCTTCCCGGGCAATTATTCAAACCATTCTGTTATCTTTTTATACCGGGGGGATTGCTACCGTTCTTGTTGTGATCATAGGAACGCCGGTAGCCTACCTGAATACACGGAGAAATTATCCTGGGCAGGGGTTTGTTGAATCGGTTCTTGACCTCCCGATTGTACTTCCTCCGGCAGTGGCAGGTATTGCACTTCTCTTTACCTTTGGAAGAAATGGTTTGATAGGATCTGGTCTTGATGATTTGGGAATCAGAGTAATATTCACCCCACTTGCAATCATCCTTGCCCAGATGTTTGTAGCTGGTCCATTGTATATCCGTCAGGCTAGATCAGCTTTTTTGAGCGTACCTTCCGGTCTGGAGATGGCAGGTCGGACCCTTGGTGGTTCCCCAATTCAGGTTTTCTTGAAAATTACCCTCCCGCTTGCCCGTTATGGTCTATATTCCGGGGCGGTTCTTTGTTTTGCGAGATCAATAGGTGAATTCGGGGCAACGATTATGGTCGCAGGTAACCTTCCTGGATTGACCCAGACAATGCCACTTGCAATATACTCCCTGATGCAGAATGACATGAATGGGGCAATATCTATAGCCCTTATTCTGGTAATCCTCTCGTTTATTGTACTGGTTGTGGTTCGATATCTCACCCGTATGGAGCAATTATGCTAAACGTTCAGATTGCCTTGCAACTTCGGGCTTATCAGCTTGATATCAGTTTTTCACTTCATAGTTCCGAAATTCTGGTAATAATTGGTGAAAACGGTGCAGGAAAGTCCACCATCCTCAATGCCATTACTGGAATTATCACTCCTGACTCTGGTGAAATTAATCTCTCTGGTCTGGTACTTTTTTCTGATAAGATGAAGATAGATCTCCTTCCTGAAGAGCGGAAAATCGGGTATGTATTTCAAAATTATGCTCTCTTTCCTCATATGACGGTGCTTGAGAATGTGATGTTTGGTCTTCAGTGCAGGCGAGTCCCGGCATATATTCGGGAAGAAGAGGCTTTGACCTGGCTGGTGGATCTGAATTTATACGATCATCGTCATCAACGGGTGACAGCTCTGTCAGGTGGAGAGCAGCAACGAGTTGCTCTTGCCCGTGCACTCGTCATCCGTCCCGATCTTCTTCTGCTTGATGAACCTCTGTCAGCTCTTGATGCACTAACACGGGTTGAAGTTCGGAAAAATCTGAAAACGTGTATTCGGAATTCGGGGGTTCCTGCTATTGTTGTGACCCATGATCCTGATGATGCCTGGGTTCTTGGTGACCGGATATGTGTTCTGAAAGCAGGAAACATAATTCAGATGGGGCCGCCAGATATGTTTATTGGTGATGCCTCAAAGGATTACGGTTCAACTTTTTTCTGCAGATGTTCACGGGATGTGTGAGTTGATCATATTTTTATGATTTAATGCAATTTTCGACAATACCACAAAAAACCAGTCATCGTCCTCATAGATGAATATGACTCACCCCTCATTGAGGCATGGATCCATGGATACTACGATGAGATGGCCGATTTTATGCGGTCCTGGCTTGGAGGGGGGCTGAAACACGAGAATGGACGTGCACTATACCGGGCTGTGGTAACAGGAATTCTTCGCATCGCGAAAGAATCAATCTTCTCAGAATTAAATAACCTGAAGGTTTGCACAACACTTCTTCCCGGTAATCTCTCACATATGTTCGGGTTTACTGAAGAGGAGATTTGAGAAAATTTTAGCAGATTTTCAACTTGATGGACAAATACCAACACTGCGTGAATGGTATAATGGATATTTCTTTGGTACGCAGATAATTTATAATCCTTGGTCTGTTACTAATTTTATTGATAATTATCCTGCAAAACCTGCACCCCACTGGCTCAACACCTCATCAAATGCTCTTGTTTATGAAGAACTTGAAGCAGGAGGACTTGAGATCAAACGCGATCTTGAAATTCTGTTATCAGGACAAGAGATCAGGTATCCCATCCTGGAGACGATAACATTTAAAGATATCAACAAAAATCCTATGAATATCTGGAGCTTTTTATGCTTTTCAGGGTATCTGAAAGCTGATGATCCACAGTGGGCTGAATACGATCCAGATCTGTTGACGTATGCTCTGTCCATACCCAACCGGGAGATCAGTGCTGCATACCGGCAGTTTGTAAACAGCATGTATGAAACAGGAGATCTCAGTTCAGGTATCAAAGGATTCCTGGCTTTTTTCCTTGATAATCTATCAAACTCGCTCCTCGAAGAAATCCTACAGGATCTGACGCTTGGGTTAGTAGCATGTATGATCTGGCTAAACTCCCAGAAGCAGCATTCCATGCATTTGTCCTTGGGCTTCTTGCAAACCTGCGTCATGTATATGAGATCCGATCAAACGCTGAGGCAGGATATGGACGTGCAGATATCCTCATGATCCCGAAAACAAAAAAGTATCCGGCTGCATTTTTTATTGAATTCATATCTACCTCTACCAAAGAGGATGCTTATAAGACGGATGATGATGCACTCCGGCAGATACGAACCAGGGAATATGAAGTAGCACTGAAAAACGCCGGGGTCTCTTTAGATACTATCAGGCGGTTGGTAATCATTCTTCAGGGGAAAAAGGTAGTCGTCAGGAACGAGGCTTGATACCTGATCAGAAACTTGTTTTACGGCCCTGTTAATTATTTCAATGATTAACAAAGATCTCTATCTTCTATGTCTATGTTGATCAAATTGTATCTCTAAAAATTCACCTTGAACATTGTTGCCAACTTGAAGAGACATTAACTTTCTGAAGAAGAAGTGCTTAGACAATTGTCTGTCGTATGATGGTGTATGAGGGATGTTAACCCACTCCTAAAATGTTGGGAATAGCCCAAATCTGACAATTAATGGAATAACACTGCCTTAAAATGTAAAGTAATATGTGAATATTTGTTTTCGAATTAATTTCCTTATGGTTTCATTATGAATTTAATTCTCTGTCACTACAACGCGGTTTAGACTAATTTCTATCTATTGGTTCATTCTGCTTTTTTCTGATTACGCGCCATGATTTTTTTAAGAACCCCTTTTTTTCCACTGGATGCATACAAATTTGAATTTAGTTTTCTTTGCGCCCTGAAATTTTGGGAGTTCTTATTTTATATTTGTGAACATTTACCCGAATTCTGATTTCGGGAGAACTGGTTATTTGAAATAATGATTGTTGTTTTTGTTATTGGTTAAACCTGAGCATATCTGGGATTTGTTTTCCTTTCTCTTCCAGACCTTTCGGGATAGGAACCGTTATCTCAAAAGGATCATAAATCCGGGCACCTGTAATCTGATAAAAACTAAACACAAGTACAGGTTCATTTCCTTCCTGGTATGCAACCCTTGTGCAACCATACATAAATCCAGTATATGGATATATAGATCCTTCGTAAATCAGTCCCTTCCGACTTATAAAAACTTCTTTTGGCATTTTCTCCTTTCGGGATCTGAAATAACCAGGGGTAATTTTTGAAACAACAAATAAGAGAATTGCAATCCCGAGTAGAATGAGAGCGGTTTCAACACCGCCATCCGGGACAAAGATTATAAAAAAGATCACAAAAAGTAGTATCATTCCATCGATAATGATAAGCAGGGCTGCATTCCGTTCTTTATGCTCTTCATATTCACGATCAATAATCCGGATATACGATGCTGGATCATAGGTCCACTGGGCAAGCATGTCGGTATCCCTAGTCACGGCATCAAATGTTTTTGCCATCGGATAGAAGATAATTCCTGCGACTAACAGGGCGGAGAAAAAAAGGAAAATACTAAAAAACATCAGAGCGCAACCTCCATCAAAACAAGGGATATAGATTACTCCGATGAGAAACAGAAGAATGGATAGTCCTGCAAGGATAAGACATTGGACCATTCGTTTTTTGCCGATATTTTCCATATTCAGATTATGAGAATTTGTAATTTGAGTATTAATAATTTTACCTGCAATATGGTGGCAAATTTCGGTTATATGTACATGATGAACCGTAATTACCACAAAGAGATATGTAATCCGGAGAAGAAGAAGGGGTGGGAATAATGATTACTATTATGAGGTGAACTGATAATACTCATACATAGTGACTTAACCATGTCATGCCAATGGTCCCGGATTTGGATCTTCCTGATTGGAAGTGTTATCTGTTTACTTCTTATATCGATGACTGCTGCAGATCCCCTTCTTCCAAGTGGTATTGAGAGCCCTCTTGGTATTTTATATCCTGAGCTAAATGAGGCTTTACCTCCAACATGGCTTGAAGAGGGAATTCGGGCCTCATATACCGGTAACGTTGCGTTGTCCACGAAGTATGAAAACCAATTTGGCAGTTCTGCAGATGGAAAACTTGGATATGGAATTGCCCAGATAGACGTCGTTGGTCTTTCTGATGGGAACGTTGCAACAACAAATACATTCTACTCTCCAATGCCTCCACATAATACCTATAAACTTATTTGGAGTCTTGGGGGGGTAGGTCCCGCAGGTCATAGTACATTCTGGTGCAATCCTGATGTCCTTGCAACGATTTCAGATCAGTCCTCTGATAACCTGGTTGTTCAGCATCTCCCTTATGTTATTGATGGAGAGAATTATGCCACAATCAGGTTTGATTGTATTTCAGGTGATAATAATAACATCATTGCGATGGTCTATGATCTGCAGACTGGTCTTCTTCTCTATCATACGGTAAATACAGGGACTGAAGAGATTCGCAAAGGGTATGTAAACACGATTGTAACATCAGGAACCAGTGGATATTATCAGATTAAAAATCTTCGAAAAATGGAGATCCCCTGGGCTTTAGGTTCTCTCCCATCATTTGTTACACCTGGAAGCATACAACACCTGACAGGAATAAAGGAGATCACAATTCCTGGAGCAATTGGTGGGCCTTCATCATTTCCACGACAACAGACTATTACGTTTGGAGAAGTATACGATCGGTTTGTATCCTGCAGGATAGACATAATAAATCAGGATGTTATTACATCTTCTGATACAATAAACATGGTTAGTGGGATTGGTCAGTTTACCGGACTGTTTATTCCACCTCAAGCTGCTGGTGTGGGAACCGGGTTACTGGATTCTGATCCTGATACTGGTATGCAAATAAGTATTACGCAAAATGATGGATCTGGTATCGTTCTGATGAAGACGAATGGCGTTGATCAACAGAGTAGTTACTGGTATGATACCTCCGGAAAGCTTTTGCAGATGGTTACCGAAACAATTTCCGCTTCATCATATGGTCAAAATGTCGTTGAGCGTTTAATTTATAAGAATCAATGAGATGGTGAACAACCGGATCTAAAAAGGTCAATTTTTGCGCTTAAAATATTGACATTCAGGTCTGCAGTGCATAATCGCTTGGCAAATTTTTAATGTATCGCCCGTATCATTCACCATAACCCCTGAATTACCTGATAAGTGATGATTTTTTTAAGGGGTATAAACCGGGCTTTTACTCCCGGGTATTTGAGGAGGGGAATCAAATGGCTGTAGAATCGGTATCATCAGGAGGTTCGATTCAGATGAAATTGAACCCACTTATTGAATGTACTCTTCGCGATGCAACCAATTGCCAAATGGCTGGAGATTATCAGCTTGCACGGGCATTATTTGACCAGATTCTGGAGGCAGAGCCTGACAATGTTAATGCATTAATTGGTAAGGGAAATGTTTATGACCTCCAGGGTAACTATTCCGGTGCTCTTGAATGCTATAACTCTGCGATTGAATGTGACCCATACAATGCAGAAGCATGGTATGCTCGGGGGGTAACCCTGAAGAAGACCGGAGCTGTTGAAGAGGGCTTGAATAATATACAAAAAGGAATTTCTCTTTCCATAGGTGACATTTAATAGATTTCAACAACACCACTTATTTGTAATTTCTGGTTTCCCTGATTCTGGCAACTAATATTTTTACATAAAAAAGAATTTTTTCGTCTCGCCTGGAGCCTCCAATAGATATCATTGGGGTTTTCATCGGTTATCCTGTTATTTGTATGATTCCTTTATAGTGGCCAGAAATAGAGGATAAGTGGAATTGACACAACTAAAATCACAATTTCCAGGGGAAGACCGAGTTTCCAGTAATCACCAAATCGCAATCCCGCCGGTCCCATAACTAGTGCATTTGATTGATGACCAACCGGAGTCAAATACGCACTCGATGAACCGATGACAACTGCCATCAGGAAAGGATCAACACTCACCCCAAGTCCGGTGGCAATACTAAATGAGATGGGTGCCATCAGAACTGCAGTCGCAGCGTTATTAATCAGGCTCGAAAGAAGCATTGTCACAACCAGAATAAAGACCAGGATGAGAGCCGGGGAGAGAAGATGCTGAAATGAGAGTAATGAGGAAGCAAGAAGTTTAGCTCCACCGCTACTCTCCATTGCCTGTCCAACTGGAATAAATGCACCCAGTAGAATTATCACCGGCCAGTCAATACTCTCATAAATTTCTCTGGACTGAACAAGTGATGTCAGAACCATACAAACCGCTGCTATTGATAAGATTATCTGAGTTGGAACCAGACCTAAGGCAGCAATAGTGATCGCAATGGCAAAGATGCTTACTGATAGAATTACACGTTTTGGCCTTCCGATCTTAAGTCCTCGTTCAGCAAGGGGGAGACATCCAAGCACTTTGACCATTTCTTTCAGCGTTCCCTCCGTTCCCTGAATAAGCAGAACGTCCCCTGCCTGAAATCTGATATTATTAAGCCGCTCTTTGAGGAGTACTCCCTGTCTGGCCACTGCTAAAAGGTTTACTCCAAAACTTGCCCTTAAATTGATTTCGCGAACATTCATCCCAATTGTATAGGAATCTGGTCTGATGGTAACCTCTGCCAGGTTAACATCTCCTGACTCCATTGTTTCACGGTTAATCTCAACTTTTTCCTCTAATACAAACCCTGAAGCGTCAAGAAATTGTTTTAGATCTTCAAGCGCTGCCTGTACAATCAGAATATCGCCTGGTTTGATTTTTTCATACATATAGGGAACTGGTCTGATGAATGTGCCTCTGACAAGCTGAACAATAGTGACTTTTCCATCTGTTGCTTTTATAATATCCCGAAGTGATTTGTCAGCAAACTTAGAATTTTCTAAAACCCGGATCTCTGTCAGATAATCCTTAATATTAAAAAAATCATCTTTGCTACCAGGTCCGGATCTCTTAGGGACGAGTCTCCAGCCAATTATGGATATAAAAAGAAACCCGGCAAGAGCAACCCCTGCTCCAACCGGAGAAAAATCAAACATGGTGTAGGCAATACCTGTGTGTTCTGCTCGATATGCAGATATTATAAGATTAGGTGGAGTTCCAATAAGGGTTATCAACCCTCCTAGTTGGGATCCAAATGCCAGAGGGAGAAGCAGGATTGATGCCGGGACCATAGTTTTCTTTGCCATTTTTATTCCTACCGGCATAAGCAGGGCAAGTGCACCGACATTGTTCATAAAGGCTGAAAAAGGAATTACCAGTCCGATATTAGCGGCTACCTGTGCTGTAGGGCGGGTCCCGGCTTTCATCAGCCAGCTGGCGATAAGCTCTACAACTCCGGCATTTTGAAGGCCGCGACTGATGACAAGTACCGCTGCCACAGTGATAACAGCAGGGTTTGCAAATCCTAAAAAAGCCTGATCCCAAGGTACAACTCCTAAAATAGTGACAATAAATAATGCCATGAGGGAGACGATGTCATATCTCCAGCGCCCGTTAATAAAAAAAATCAAAGCGAAAATCAAAGTGCCAAAAACAATGATCTGATCTGATGTCACGGGGAGCATGAGTACTCTTTTCCTATGAGAAGATCTGGTGTAAAAGTAATTAATCCGATGGGATGCAGGCTCCCAAAAATTATTATTATGTTATCTGATTATTTTTTTTCACCTGCATCCGCTCAAGGAGAGCAATAGCAAACTCTTCAACATGCGTTCCTGTCATTGTTGCAGTATTGGAAAGGATAACCACACCTGTTTTATCTAAAGGATTAAAAGCGATATCAGCCTGATGGGCATTTGTTTCTCCTGCTTTTTTTAATATGGTTGTGCCATCACGATTATAAAGGATCTCCCAGAATAGCCCCTGTTTAATCATTGGCGGCCCTGCTGTTACAATATCATAGGGGATATGTGTTTTTTCAATTGCCTCTGTAAGCGGGGTTTCTATCAACCCCATCTGTGCACCCAGAAAAACTGCCATATCATCCGCGTTTGAATGAATTCCGCCACCCGCGGTCCAGAACTCATTAAACCTGATAAGGCGTGCTTCATCTGTTGGGTAGGCATATGCACGGTATCCTGTTCCTCTTCTATTCAGATCCTCACGGGTCCATAATGCTCCACTACCGATCATTCCAAGAGGAATCAGTATCCGCTCAGCAAGAAGATTGGGATATAATTTGCCCTGCGCCCGTGCCACAACATCACCCGCGATTGCAGATCCAAGGTTTGAGTACAGGTAGTCATACCCGGGTGGTCCGACAAGAGGAATGGTTGCAATCCATTTGTAAGTTTCTTCAGCAGTCATGCTCTGATAATGCTGCATGGATTCTTCAATTTTATCTGCATCAGAACTTACCGGGTTTACTTCAGTAAACGCATCAGGAATCCCCGGTAGTCCTGAACGATGCGTGGCAAGATGTATCCCGGTGATATCTCCTTCATCATCGGGAAGTGCATATTCTGCCGGAAGGTAGGTGTTTACCGGTGCTGAAATATTGTATACTCCGCTGATATCCGCATCAGCCATAAGCAGTCCGGTCATCACTTTTGAAACTGACCCGATATCATACAGTGTAGTGTTATCCGGTGGAGATCCTGATAATGCATCTGCTACCCCGTAGGAGTATATGGCATACCCGTTTTCGTCCACCAGAACAATCATGAGTCCTTTACTCTGGTTGTAGGTGATTAATGGAGAAATGAAAGTATCTACTTCTTCTTTTGTGAGGGTAGTAAACTTATTACTGGCTGATACCTTCCATTCATCAGGAGTGGGTAGAGCGGTTACCTGAGAAAACAAACAAAAAATGATAAGGCTGATTACAATTTTTGTGCTTACCATTTGTCTGTTAACCTCTTTTCCGTGGGTTTCAATCATATTATTATGCATTTGAGTATTTCTGTCAGATTCGTTTTTACCTGGTAATCTGCTTACCATTTTCTCTATTGTATTGCTCATCAAGTGTAAATGAAAAGGTACTACCCTCCCCTTCCTGTGATGAAACATGAATCCTTCCCCCATGTCTTTGAATAATTCGTTTGACAATTGCAAGGCCGACGCCGGTCCCCTCAAAGCTTCCGGCAGGGTTTAACTGGAGAAATACTTCAAATATCCGATCTGCATATTGCATGTCAAATCCAATTCCAGTATCCTGAACACAATACCAGACAAGGCCCTCTATTGATTGTGCAGATATTGTCACCTCATTTGTCACTCCTGGTTTTCCAAATTTTATAGCATTTGATATAAGATTTATGAGAACCTGTCTGATAAGAGTCTGGTCTCCCTGAGCTCCTGGAAGCTGGGATATTTTTACATGGGTGTGAGATAAAATATCTGATGCCAACAGTTCATCAACTACCTCGGCCACAAGTTGGTTCATATCAATATCAGTCTTTTCAAATGGTTTTCGTGACATCCGGGAGAACTTGAGAAGGTCATCGATGAGATTATCCATCTTTTTGATGCTTTTGTGAATCCTGTCAATGTATTGGTGTAGCTCAGGAGTTATCATATCTCCACCTTTCATCACAAGGATGTGGGCATTTCCATCTATTGTTCGCAGTGGGGCACGAAGGTCATGGGATACAGTATAGGAAAACGAGTCTAAATCAGCGATCGTTGCCTGAAGACTGGCGGTCCGTTCAGCCACCTGTCTTTCTAGATCTTCATTCAGGTTCTGAATTTCTTCTTCCATCTTTACCCGCTTTGTGATATCCCTAATCTGGATCTGAAGAAGCGGGTGGGTACCAGAACCCAGGGGCACTATTCTTACATTGAGAATTCTTCCTGTCTCATCACTATCATCAGTTTTCACATCGGTTTCATAGATATTTGGACCGGTAATTTCCTGGGTCTTTCTGCTGTCCTTGTTCTGGTCTGAACCGGTTGTCTGCTCTGTATATACTTTTTGGAATTCACGAATACAGGTACTTACTTGTGGACAGATGTCCTCCATATACATTCCAGATAATGTTACTCCGGATTCTAAAAATTGCATCTCTGCCATTAGATTTGCTTCTATAATCTGATCATCGTCAGCGATAAGGATAGCATCTGTTGCGGTATAAAAAAGGCTGCGAAAACGGGATTCTGAAGCCTGGAGTTCCCGTATTGTACCGGTTATCTGAAACACCATGGTTCTGACGGCGTTTGCAATTTGCCCAAGTTCAGGGTGCATGGTTTCACTGATCTGTTGATCGAGATTTCCTTCAGCGATCCTGTCTATTTCTGTTACTAAAAGGTTTAGTGGACTTGTAATCCGGTATGTAATCAATGCGGCAACGATGATGGAAAAGAGTGATGCGAATAACACTAAAAAGAAATGGAGAAGAAAGTTGTTTCCCATTCTTCGGTCATGTTCCTCAGTGGAAAAAACGAATTTTCCAACACGATTAATATAATTCGCTGAAGGGGTTTTCTCAATGTTGTTGGGTATAAAGATATAGGTTGTTACGAGTTGATTGCGTGGATCTGTGATAATTATCCGCTCTCTTGTAGAAAAGACCGACTCGACAATTTTTCTCGTTTCTTCATCCAGGCGACCTCCAGGATAATCTTTTTTTCCTATTATCAGATTGCCCATGGAACTTATCACATGGAGTGTTTTGAGATCCGGATTTTCACTCAGAACGTATGAAACCAGATTACTATAGGAGAGTTCTCTGCGTTCTTTTACTGAATCATTCTGAACGGTCAATCCAATTTGTGCCAGGTAATGATGATCAGGCGTGGATTGATAGACGAATTTTCTTAGCGGAGCTCCTGGAAGAAATCCTTTTACTATATCATCCGGAAAAAAATCGTCTGATTGCATCATTCTTCTTATTTTATTCCAGAAATCCGGCCATATTTTAAAATCTAACTGGTATTCGGTTTCATCGGTGGTATATTCAATGATGCCGGATGAGTTGATGAAATATACATCAATACGGTCCTTATATAATGGGTCAAATTCGGCAACAATTTCTGAGAGATTAAGTTGTCCCGGATTACTTCCACTTTTTGTATATGCAGCGATCAGAGTTTGAATGTTCCGCTTGAGATTGTCATTATATGTGCTATCCCAGAGTTTTAGCCCTTTATGAATGTACACTGATGATTTTAAAAATAAGTTTTCACTTGCCTGAACCTCCCGGTCATATGAGTTATTAATGTTCTGACTGGTTTCAATATATGAGAAATAAGAGATCCCGATTATGACTGATATACAAAAAAAAGTTATTACTATCATCAGGGATGTACTGATAGTAAATCGGGGAGAGGGCCCCATACATATACTCTTTCTTATTACGGTATTACTGTTTGCATCTTGCAGGTGCTTTAAGCAGCTGATATGGATGATGAGCCGGCTCTGGTTGTGGATGGCGAAGAAGTAATAATTGAGATTATGAGGCAGATGCTTATCCAGAGGAGTGAATTGAATAATCTCTATCAGACCCTCTAGCATGGATTCTTATGTATAGAGATGATACTCCTCAGTCATGTCTTTTTCAGATTTACTCCCCATCTTTTTTATTATCATTACCATCATCGGTGCAGCGGTACAAATCAGGTATAATTGGCGAAGAATGACCATGGCACAGGGAGCTGAGATATTTCTTACCTGGTCTTTTGTGGTTATCATTGGTATTGGTGGAATATGGGGTTTTATAGGTCACACTCTTTTTGCTGATCAGGTAGCAGAAAGTATAGGGTGGCCTGCAGGAAATCCGTTTCAACAGGAGGTCGCTCTGGCTAATCTTTCAATGGGAATATTAGGGCTTCTTAGTGCAAAAATTACCGGTTCATTCCGGATTGCTACCTTGATATCATACGGGATATTTATGGTTGGAGCCGGAATTGGGCATGTCTGGCAGATTATTGAGGCTCATAATATGGCCATCAATAATGCCGGTCCTATTCTCTGGATTGATCTTATTATGCCTGGTATTCTCATCGGATTGTATGTGCTCACGCTGTACCTAAAACAGAAAGAAGAGCGTCCTTCCCTTTCCTGGTAATTCCTATTTTTGAGAGGATGGGAATTCCTGTTAAGCAGGCCCTTTACTCATTGGGGGCACTTCTTTATATTTTTCCGTCAGAATGGATACTATGGGAGAGCAGATTCAGCGGATTGGAGTGCTTACTTCTGGTGGAGACGCTGCAGGGATGAATGCCTGTATCAGAGCAGTATATCGGGCAGCGACATCTGCCGGAGTTCAGGTTTACGGGATCCGGAATGGATTTACCGGTCTGATTAACGGAGATATGGTACTACTTGAACGAAAAGACGTTGCAAATATCATTCATCTTGGGGGCACTGTTCTTGGAACTTCACGCAGTGAAGAATTTAAGACAGAACAAGGAAGGGAGATAGCAGCTCATAACCTGAGAAAAAATGATATTGGCGGCCTTATTATCATTGGTGGGGACGGGTCCTTCAAAGGGGGACATTATTTATCGGAAGAATCTGGTATTCCCATCGTTGGAATCCCGGGAACGATAGATAACGATATTATCGGGACTGACTTTTCTATCGGGTTTGATACCGCTGTAAATATTGCCCTTGCATCAATAGACCGGGTTCGTGACACTGCCATCTCTCATGGAAGGCTCTTTTTCGTAGAAGTTATGGGGCATTCTAGTGATTTCATTGCACTGGAGAGCGGGATTGCTGGTGGGGCAGAGCATCTTATTCTTCATGATTCTCATAATGAAATTGATTATCTCTGTGAGAAACTTCAAACTATGTTTGCACAGGGAAAACGTCATGCTATCGTTGTAGTTGCTGAAGGAAGTCATCCGGGTTGTAGTTTTGGTCTCGCTCGAAAAGTTACTGAGAGGATTTTGGTTGAATCAAGAGTCTGTGTTCTTGGTCATACCCAGCGTGGAGGAAGTCCGACAGCCAGGGATCGCGTCCTTGCTGCAAAGCTTGGAGTGTGTGCGGTATTGGCGCTGATGGATGGAAATAATGGCATTATGGTCGGAGAAATAAAGCACGATATTGTGTACCGTCCGATTAGTGAGGTTGCTTCCGGGCATCGGGTGCCTGATTCCCGGATGACCCGTCTTTCTGAAATTCTCTCCGGATATACTCCATCCCTTTCCCCTCTCTCCTGAATATTCTTCAATTATGCGTTTATTGATTTGGATCAGAGGATTGCTCCTCCCCGGGAAGTGATGATGAATCCGGATTCTCTTCTAAATCTTTCATCTCTGTTATAATTTGATTCAAAAATTCCTGATAATCTGAATTATCCTCGTTTAACTGAGCTGCACGGGAGGCATTTTTATAAACCTCCTCATATGGATAATTGGTGACATACTGAATTATTGCTTTTTTATAGTAAAGAGTGGCCTCTGTTTTCTTATCCGGGCTATTTGATAATGCAGATTCAATCGATTCAAGTGCGTCTTCATATTTCTTCAGGAATTTTTCAATATCTGCTTTCAGAGTATACACACTTGCAAGATTGATCTCCATCCCGCTAGCGGGGTATGTTATGACAGCTCTGGATATTTTTTGAAGTGCCAGTTCCTCTTTTCCCTCATATCCGAAGTAGAGGCAGGATGCAAGGGCATAAAGACCATACGAGTTGTCAGGATTTATCGCGAGTGCTTTTTGTAATTCGGTGTATGCTTTGTCATATTTATCCTGCGCCAGATAATCAAGTCCTGATTCAATGAGCATCTGGGCTGTATCTGACTGCTGTTGAATCGGAATGGTTACCGGTGTCTGAATCGGGGTTGACATTTGTGTTGGGGCAGGTGAGAGTGTTACACTGGTTGTAACTGCAATCTCCGGAGTCTGGGTTGGTGTAATTGCAGACTCCTGAGTATTTGATGCGGGATATATTTCAGATGTCTGCATTCCTCCGGTCTGATAGGGCAGATTGCTTTGATCTGGATAATAATATCCTGAATAATCCGGGATGGTGCCTGCGTTATATGGTGGGAGATAATAGCCAGTGTATCCATCCATTCCGGTGTAGGGGTAGTATGACCAGGGGGAGTATCCGTCCTGTTCATAGACTGGTAATCCGAAGGGATCATAGACCATCGCCGGGAAGAAAGAATAGTCTGAATTATAATAGCGTTCCTGGATTTCATTTTGAGTATCAGGAATATACGTAAATGTGTCTTTCATCTGCTGGATAAGGGGTAGCCCGGAGGAAAACTGCTGGCCCAGGTTTTCATAAATTATAGTGTAAAGTTTCCCTTCTTCGATTGCGGTAATGGTGAGTGCCTGCACCTGTGTGTTGTTCTTCTCCCAGGCATATCTGATTTCATGGGCAGGTTTACCTGAAAGAGTGGTCTTTTGATCGGTCAGAATGGTATTATTTGGGAGAAAACTGATCGATGTTCGTTTTGCATCCAGAAGTTGGCTGATGCTCTGGTTGGTTGGCTGGATAAGAACGGTCATCATCACGGCCCTATCCTGAGTAATAAATGCCGTTTCCCTGGTTGTGTCTGAACTAAGTACCTGAACTGCTGCTCCTTCTGGGTAATTAATAGAAAACCCGGAGTTTAAGTCGTCATATTGGAGAATTAGGGGGTGCTGTGCAACTGAAATTCCGGTTGTCATTACGAGGAGCAGGACACATAGAACAATTATTGGATGATTCCCGGGTGATAGCATAATGTAAATTTCCTATTATGTTATTTAATAGTAACGATTTTTTCCTGGAACAAATATATTAATGACATTTTTTTGATTACTTTGCTGTTTTTGGATTTCATGAATTAATTGCTGATATAAAGTTCCCATGAGTTTATTCCCATATCAGTGCAATAATTAGTTAATGAATCGGATGTATCATTCCATTTTTATTATCTGTATAATGACCATCAGCCTGTGTTCAGGTGTTTTTAGTGAAACAACAGTTCCTGAACTTGACATTATGGGCGCAAAATTAATTGTTGAAGGAAATTTTGAAGAAGCAGCACAGGTGTATGATGAATTGCTTGCCGTGGATCCACAATATGTAGATGGCTGGATTGGTAAAGGTATGGCATTATTTTTCTCCGGTTCTTATTCTGAGTCGATAAAATTTTTTGATGAGGCGTTAAAACTGGATCCGGAAAACCTGAATGCGCTTGATTTTCAGAAACAGGCACTGGATCTGATGAATACGGAAAATATCGTTCAACAATCTGAATCAGAAGATGGATGGAATGAAACTGACGAGTCGTTGTCTGCTGATGGCAACTACGCTGAGGCATTAGAAGTATTAGACCAGACTCTTTCGAGTAATCCTGATGATGCGGTTTCGTGGTTTATGAGGGGTAATGCTCTTCTCGGCCTTGAGCGGTATGAAGAAGCACTTGAGTCTTTTACTCAGGCAGTCACCCTTGATCCCTCATTTGTAAATGCATGGATCAATAAAGGTTCTGTTTTGAATCAGTTAAAAGAGTATTCACAGGCCGTCCTGGCATTTGAGCAGGCGATACTTCTTGATCCCGGTGCGTATGTTGCATGGGAGAACAAGGGGAATGCACTCTATAATTCAGGAGAGTTGGAACTGGCAATAGCAGCGTATGATGAGGCTCTCAAAATTGATCCCTCTAATAGTCGAGCCAGTTCCTATCGTCAGGCTGCAATCAGTAAAGTTAATGAATAATGGATAGTCATTGAGGTTGATAAATCTTAAAGTATTCCGGTGTATCCCTTTTTTGGATTATTGGTATTTGCAGAGGAACATAATATGATTGCAATAGATGCCTCCTCCGGGGTTTAATGGTGGTTCCTCGTTGTTTTGACCTCAGATTATATCTCCGGATGCAATGGTTGCTGATTGTACTCAGTGTATCTTCAGTGTTAGTGCTGTTAGTTAGTGCATACTGTCTGCATCAGGGATGGGTCATAATTTTTCAAAACCTGTTTTATTTTCCCATCATTATCGCATGTGCGTTCTATCTCTGGCGTGGCTTTTTTTATTCGGTTTTGCTTGCCTTCACGTATCTGGCGCTGATTCTTGTATATTCAAACGAATCTGGGATTATTATGGGAGCTCTTATCCGAGTTCTGATTTTTATTCTGGTTGCCGGCGTGGTTACCTGGCTTTCGGTTCTTCGGGTCAGGGCTGAAGAATCGTTAAAGATCAGTGAAAAACAGTTTCGCCATGTTCTTGATACTCTTCCGATTGGTATATGGATGGCGGATAAGACTGGCACTCTGACCTATGTGAATCCTGAAGGTGAGGCTATCTGGGAATCTGATTCCCAGATTGGCCTGCATGGGTATGATTCCTATAATGCCTGGCGTCTGCCTGATCATACCCCTGTCAATCCTGATGACTGGGCTCTTGGGTATGCAATTAATGAAGGCCGGGTTGTGACAAATGAGTTGCTTGAGATTGAAGCATTTGATGGGACCCGCAAGATAATTTTTAACTGGGCATATCCGGTTCATGATGATACCGGTGCTATCGTCGGCGGGTTTGTTATCAATCAGGATATCACCGAACGATACCGCGAGCAGGAAGAACTTAGAAGGTCTCAACAGATTCTAAAGGGAATTCTTAACACCATTCCTGTCAGAGTTTTTTGGAAAGATATCAATCTCAACTATCTTGGGTGTAATACTCCATTTGCCCTTGATGCCGGATACAAGTTCCCTGATGAAATTATCGGAAAGGATGATTATTCGATGGGATGGCGTGAACAGGCAGATATGTATCGAAGGGATGATATGGAGGTAATTTCTTCAGGGTCAGCAAAGCTGCTCATTGATGAGCCACAAACAACTCCTTCAGGTGACACCATCCATATTCTCACAAGTAAACTGCCGCTCTATGATCAAAAGGGTTCAGTTATCGGAGTTTTAGGTACTTTTACTGATATCACTGAGCGTAATCAGATGATTGAAGCTCTCCGGCAGAGTGAAGAACGTTTCAGACTTGCAATGCTTGGTGCTGATGACGGGCTTTGGGACTGGAACCTGAAGACTGATGAGGTATATTATTCACCTCGCTGGAAAGCTATTTTGGGATATGCAGGCGATGAGATTGAACCAAATATGGGGGCATGGAAACGACTGACTCATCCGGATGATATGCCCCGTATTCTAAATGCTGCACAAGATTACCTGAATGGGAAAATTAGCCGTTTTGAAGTGGATTTCCGGATGATACATCGGGACGGTCATATCGTCTATATTCTGGGCAGGGCTTTTGCTCTCAGGGATGCTGATGGAACCCCCCTCAGGCTTGTAGGGACCCATGTGGATATGACTGATCGGAAACTTGCTGAACATGCTCTTCGTCAGGCGAATCTGCAGCTCAACCTCTTATCTGGTATTACAAGGCATGATATCTTAAACAATGTAAATGCATTACAACTCCTGCTGACGCTGATTAAGGATAAGATAGACATTACACCGGTTGCTGAACTGTTTTCAGGGTTTGATGAAGCAACCAGTATGATTCAGTCACAGATAGAGTTTACTCGTATATATCAGGATCTCGGCATAAAAGAACCTGAGTGGCACCGGATAATAACTGTTCTTTCAAAAATTTCTGTTCCTGATTCGGTGCTATTAGATGTCAGGGTTGAAGATATTGAAGTATATGCTGACGCTCTTTTTGGACGGGTTTTTTATAATCTTCTTGATAATTCGATAAGACACGGTCAGAATGTACGTGGGATTCAGGTTTCAACGCAGATGAAGGGAGATACTTGTATCATTATCTGGGAGGATGATGGAATTGGGATATCACCTCGTGATCACCACCGCATTTTTGACCGGGGATTTGGAAAAAATACTGGTCTTGGGCTATTTTTTATTCGGGAAATACTCTCTCTGACCGGCATTACTATTGATGAGAACGGTAAAGAAGGAAAGGGTGCACGGTTCGAAGTTGTTATACCATCGGGGACATATCGATGCTATAATGCAGGTGAGAGTTTATAGTGCGATTTTTACTCCGTCTCTCAATTTTTCTCTTATAGTTCTCTTCCAACATGATCTGTAACGGTTACTGTTCATTGCTCTGCCATGGATAATTACCCGATATCTTAAAGTTTTTTTGCGTTTGATAATTTCTGCAATATGTATAAATATGTGCATCATCATACACACTTGTACATGCAAACGAAAATCATCCTTGATGAGAATGAACTTCCCAAAAAATGGTATAATATCCAGGCTGATCTTCTCTCACCTCTTGATCCGCCTATGCATCCGCAGACCAAAAAACCTTTGGAACCTGCTGATCTTGAGGCAATCTTTCCTAAAGAGTTAATTCGGCAGGAGATGAGCCAGGATCGATATATCGATATTCCTGAGGAAGTTCGTGATATTCTTCTCCTTTGGAGGCCAAGTCCCCTCTTTCGGGCGCATAAACTGGAGAAATTCCTGAAAACTCCGGCAAAGATCTTTTACAAGTACGAAGGGGTCAGCCCTCCGGGATCGCACAAACCCAATACGGCAATTGCCCAAACCTACTATAACATGAAAGAAGGTATTGAGCGTATTGCAACTGAGACTGGCGCTGGTCAGTGGGGTTCTTCGCTCGCGTTTGCGACCCAGCTTTACGGGATGGAATGTAAAGTCTATATGGTCAGGGGCAGTTACGACCAGAAACCCTATCGGAAGATGATGATGCAGGTCTGGGGAGCTGAGTGTGTTCCGTCGCCGTCCCCTGATACAAATGCAGGAAGAGCAATGCTTGAGAAAGATCCAAATACTCCGGGCAGCCTTGGTATTGCAATTTCAGAGGCGGTTGAGGATGCTGCAACGCACGCAAACACCAATTATTCACTTGGTAGCGTACTCAACCACGTTTGTCTGCACCAGACTATTATCGGCCAGGAAGCACAAAAGCAGCTTGCTATGGTGGATGCAACTGCAGATATTGTTATCGGCTCTGCTGGTGGTGGATCAAATTTTGCCGGCACTGCGTTTCCATTTGTGAAAGATAATATTGATAAAAAGAGTGAAACTGACATTATTGCAGTTGAACCTGCTGCATGTCCAACGCTTACCAAGGGGCTGTATGCGTATGACTATGGTGATGTAGCGGGATTAACTCCGCTTTTGAAGATGTTCACTCTGGGTCATGACTTCATACCGCCATCCATCCATGCCGGCGGACTCAGGTATCATGGAATGGCCCCGCTTGTCTCAAAGTTACATGCTGATAAACTTATAACGTCTACTTCAGTCCATCAGAACGAAGTCTTTGATGCAGCAGTTACTTTTGCACGAACTGAAGGAATCATTCCGGCACCTGAAGCAGCCCATGCCATTCGTGTGGTCATTGATAAGGCACTTGAGTGTAAAAAGACCGGTGAAGAGAAGACGATTCTGTTTAACAACAGTGGTCACGGGCATTTTGATCTATCCAGTTATGAAGCATACTTTGCAGGCAATCTCCCTGATTATGAGTACCCTGCAGAACTCATCGCTGAGTCACTCAGGCATCTTCCATCCTTATGAGGAGTATCGGGTTTATTATCAACCCATATGCAGGAATGGGAGGAGCAGTCGGGCTGAAAGGAACCGATGGGTGCGTTGATAGGGCGCGGGTTCTTGGAGCAACCCCGGTTTCCCCAGAACGTGCGAAGCGGTTTCTCTCCTCCCTTCCTCATTATGGTGTATCTTTTCTGACGGTAGCAGGGATAATGGGAGAAGATTCTCTCATTCGGGAAGGGTTCTCTGATTATAAAGTTGTATACACTCCAACGGGTGACGATACCAGTTCAAATGATACGGAACTTGCCTGTCTTGCCATGAAAGAGCAGAGTGCAGACCTCATTTTATTCTGCGGGGGTGACGGAACTGCACGCGATGTTTACCACGCTATCAGCCAGGACATTCCGATTTTAGGCGTCCCGGCAGGTGTAAAAATTTACTCTTCAGTCTTTGCAACTACCCCTGAAGCAGCAGCAACAATCGTTTCAACCCTGGTTTGTGGAAATTTTAACACTTTTGCTGATGCTGAAGTACTTGATGTGGATGAGGAGCAGTACCGCGCCGGGACGCTTGCAACCAGAATCTATGGTGTTGCCCGGATACCGTATATCCCTGCATGTTGTCAATGTTCTAAACAGGTATCCTTTGGCGATGAATTACATCTGCAGCAGGATATCGCAAGGTTCATCTGTTCTATTATGAGGGATGACACTCTGTATCTTCTAGGTGCTGGTTCAACTACCCGGGCAATTGCTGATCAGCTTCACCTGCCCTGCACTCTCCTTGGAATTGATGCGGTCTGTGCAGGTACTCTGGTTGCATCTGATCTAAATGAAGCAGGTATTTTGGATCTGCTCACCCGGTACGACCTGGTGAAAATCATTGTAAGTCCTATTGGTGCCCAGGGATTTGTTCTTGGGAGAGGAAATCAGCAGATCAGCTCCAGCGTTCTTAAAAAAACCGGTATTAATGCGCTCATTGTGGTTGCAACTCCAGCAAAGCTGCAGCGTACTCCTTATTTATATGTCGATTGCGGGGACGATACTTTGAACCAGCAATTTGGGGATTCAATCCTGGTAATCTGCGGCGATCGGATGGCTCAACGAAAACAACTTAAGCATTAATGATTTTCCCGCCTCTTTTTCTCATATGGTATGACCTTTCTGGAATAGATATGTAAAAGAGGAAGACGATGAATATAGGCACTCATGGAGGGAGTATATCATAGGATCAACATTCGAGGTTAATCGCCAGCTATTCCAAAAATTTCCGGTTTTTGAAATTAGCGAACCAAAATTCACAGATGTTGGTTCTGCGAATCTGATTTGCCCATACTGTGAGGGAAAATTAAAACGGTTTCCTCAGAGAAGGACCAACTGTCCATTTTGCGATCGGGTAATTCACTCCCGGTCACGCCCGCTTGATCGGAGAAAGGTTCTCCTTGACGATGTCGAGATAGAGATCCTGGAAAAGGAGTGGGAGCAGTTTAATAAATATCAGCAGCTGACGCGGGTAATATCTGCAATTATCCCGGAAAAAGCAGATCAGCTTATTACTACAACGTATCATGATCTGAAAGCGCAGCTTGATAAAGAGCCAACTATTGTTGAAATCCTCTGGGAAATTAATAATCAGAAATATAAGGACTGCTTTAAACGAGGAATGTTTGAGAAGTATCGGTATCATACTCTGTTCTTCGCAGATATTCTTACTTATGATTCCCGCGAAAGGGAAGCCCTGACTTATTTGTTCCAGGTTATATACCTTGATATCAATGGAGTTGTAAACTCCAAAAATATTAAAGGAAGACCGGTCTTTGTTCAGAGAGCAGTGAAAAAACCGGTTGACCTTATTGCTGAAGCGCGGGTGCTAAAAAATAAACTGAATCTTCCGATGGAAGAAGTTCAGGCAATATTTCTTACGTCAGTCCGGGATCTTTTAACGACTCTTGGGCCATTTCCCCCATTGGTTTCTCCGGAAGATGCATGGACACAGGTACTGCGCATTATTGAATAAAAAGAAAGGCATCCGGAGTGACCGCCCGGAAAGGGAGTGCCTGGCTGGAGACTCCCGATCCTTCTTTGATATTATTGTTGTATGTGTAGAACCGGGATAATTCGCTCTATTTTTTAAACATTATCCTTATCGCATCTCAACGCTTAAATAGTCTTTATACCTTCATTCATTCAGGATAATTATGGCCCGGTGGCGCTGCAGCATATGCTCTTATACGTATGATGAAACTCTTGGTGAACCACAGACTAATACCCCATCTGGCACCAGTTTTGAAGATCTCCCTGCTGATTGGAAATGTCCGGTATGTCAGGCAGGAAAAAGTGCATTCATTTCAATTCCTGATGCTGATTCCACACCGGGAAGGACAGTCTCTGAAGTTCTTATTGATCAACTGACAACCTTTGGTATAACTGATTTTTTTGGTGTTCCTGGAACAAGTTCTCTTGGAATAATTGATGCCATCCGCAAAAATCCATCTGCCAGATTCATACTTTTCAGACATGAGGAAAATGCTGCAATGGCTGCTTCTGCATACAATAAACTCACTGGCAGGATTGCCGTCTGTGTAACGATAGCAGGTCCCGGAGCTACAAACCTTGCAACCGGTTTATATGATGCAAAAGAAGATCGAGCCTCAGTGCTCTCGCTCAATGGGCAGGTGGAGATGCAGTATGCAGGGCCGGGCGGTTTTCAGGAGATTGATCAGGATGCGTTTTTCAGACCGGTAACAGTCTATAACAATACAATCTCTGATAAGAAGATGGCGCTGAAGATACTTACGCTTGCTCTCCGGTACGCAGTGGTCAGATCAGGGGTTGCCCAGATATCAGTGCCTAATGACATACAGAAAGAGATTCTTGATGTAAGTCTTTCCATGCCTCAGGGTTTTTTCCCCTCATTACATATTGCCCCTGATGATGACACTCTGGATCGGGCAGCAGCAATGCTTGACCTTGCAGAACGCCCGGTAATCCTGGCTGGTTGGGGGGCATACCCAAGTGCCGGATTAGTCCTGTCTTTTGCAAAAGCCATTGATGCACCGGTTGTATCAACGTTCCGGGCAAAGGGGATTCTTCCTGATGGCCATCCGTTTTATGCCGGAGTTCTTGGGACTGTTGGCTCTATTCAAACGCGGGAAATGGTTGAACAGTCTGATTTACTGATCACTCTTGGGGTTGGTTTTTCAAAGATGACCCGTGTTCCTGAAGGTATCCCGATTCTGCAGGTGGATAGGGATCCACTACAGCTGGGGAGGGGGAATCGGTCTCTTCCGGTCTATGGCGATGTTGGTATGGTAATAGAACAACTTATTCCAAAAGTCCGGCAACGAGGGAAGGCAACTGCTCAAAAAAGGGTAAGAGCTGTTATTGAACCCTGGGATGCTCAAAGGGAAAAAGAGGCTGATTCGGTTGCTACACCAATACGGCCTCCATACATCATGAAAGTGCTTTCTGATGTTATTCCTGAAGATGCGATTATTTCTATTGATGTAGGAGAGAATGGATGGTGGTTTGGCAGAAATTTCAGAATGAAAAAACAACGTTTTGTAATGTCAGGTTATCTGGCCACTATGGGATTCGGACTTCCTGGTGCAATTGCTGCAAAACTTGCATATCCTGATCGGTGTGTCTTCTGCATTACCGGAGATGGTGGGTTTGCGATGGCAATGGCAGATTTTGTCACTGCAGTAAAATATGAACTTCCGATTGTTGTTATCGTTCTCAATAATCATCAGCTTGGAATGATCCGGGTTGAGCAGAAAGTAGAAAATTATGAAAATTTTGCAACTGATCTGAAAAATCCGGATTTTGCCTTATATGCAAAGGCCTGTTATGGGGATGGAAAACGGGTATCTGAACCAGAGGATCTCAGCAGAGCTGTCAGATGGGCAATTCAACAAAAGAGGCCGGTTATTATTGATGTGGATACTGATCCAAACCGGTTTTAACATATCGTTTATTGTTTTCAGTTAAGCGACTATTATCAGCTCTCCAGCTCCAGTACATACCGTGCAACAGGAACCCGCTGTAAAAAAAATATTATACTGGTGCAAAACTTGCAATGTTCCACTTATTGGAAGGAATTGCGGCTGCGGAGCGATAGGAGAATCAATAGATCTTCATAAACCCTATGATCTTCGTCCGGCGCTCACTGCTGATCATGAGCTGATATCCCGGCTTTTACGTGAGCGCTATGGGGATATTCCGGTTCCCAAGGTCATTCTTCTCAATAAAACCGGTGGTCTTGACCGGTATGAACTCATAATTGCCAACGGGGCACGGTTTGGATGGCTTGAGTTTGATCCGGTCTCACGCAAACATACGGTTACCCTTCTTCCTGATGCTCTGCCATATATTGTTCCTTATGCAACATCAGGAGTTGTTGACATCCCTGCTGGTTCAAGTGCTGATGATGCAGGAAAGAAACAAAGAATTGGAGGGAAAAAGGTTGATGTGTCTACGAATGAGCCTGACGGGTCAGTCATAGTCAGGTACGGGGGTCGATATGGAACTGGTATTCTGACTGGAAATTCTGTTCGGATAAAAGAACTAGTCAGGGTTGTGGAAGAAACACCTGCAGAATCTGACTGGGGGGAAGTTATCAGGAGAAATTACGATCGCCTCAAGGATCTTGAGCGGTCGGCAGTCAGGGCCATAAAACATGAGATGAAAGAGTTTGATCATGTGAATGCTTCTTTCTCAGGGGGTAAAGACAGCACCGTGGCCCTCGCTCTTGCCCGGAAAGCAGGTGTAGAAGAAGCATACTTTGTTGATACTCATCTTGAGTTTCCTGAGACCTATTCCTTTATCAAAGAAAGCAATATTCCGATCACCCTTGATGGTGGCGACTTCTGGCAGGGAGTGGAGAAAATCGGACCTCCTGGCAAGGATAACCGGTGGTGCTGTAAGGTTGTAAAGATGGCCCCGGTCAGACGCTGGATGGATACGCTCGGTCCGGTTCTGACTATTCAGGGGAACCGGTGGTATGAATCATTTAACCGTGCAGATCTTGATCTCCTGAGTAATAATCCCGCTAATCCAAACCAGACGAATTGTTCCCCAATACGTTCATGGAGGGCTTTTGAGGTATTTCTTTATCTGATGTGGAGAAATATTCCTTATAATCCCCTCTATGATATGGGCATTGAACGGATAGGGTGCTGGCTATGTCCGGCTATGCTTGAAGCTGAATATGAGATGCTTCGTGAACATCACCCTGAGCTCGCTGCCAGGTGGGACACGTTCCTTCAGAAATGGGCAGCAGATAATGGTATTTCACAGGAATATATCAAGTGTGGAATGTGGCGGTGGAAGTCCCTTCCACCTAAGATGCGTGAACTGGCAAAACAAATGGGCATCTCTCTTCCAAAGCAACCTGATATTGAGCATGTCGACAGGGGAGATCGGCGGGAGAGATCATATACTGCAACCCGTGATGGTTCAGAGCCGCAAAAAAGGCGTCATATGGGACAACTTGGAATAAACCGTAATTCATCTTCAACTGATCGCCCGTCATCCTCCCGGACCTGGAACAGCTCATCTAACGCCTCACCCCAGGGTTCTGATTCTAAACGCAATTACAGACCTCGAAGAGACACCCGGTAGGTTTCAGCCATTTTATCTGTACTTTTTTTACCAGATATTGATAAATGGACAACCCTGGTACATTTGAATGGGAAATCCGGTATTCATAATGATACCTGAAACCCATTTATCATTAAAAATCAATATCTGAATCAGAAACCTGCTTAATCATAGTAAACTGGTTTTTATCTTCGATACGCTGGTATGATATTTCATCCATAACCGATCTGATCAAATGCACTCCAAGCCCTCCGATTTTCCGATGATCGATATCTGCGGTAACATCAGCGGGGGGTATTGAGGTCGGATCAAAAGCGTGACCTGAATCAGTTATTATTACCGTCACCACATTCCCCTCAATGGTACATAAGACGGATACGTCTCCTTCTCCTTCTTCGTATCCGTGAGTGACTACGTTCGTTACTGCCTCTTCTACTGCCAGCTGAATCCTTGTTGCATCCATCATGGGAACACTGGCCTGGGTAAGAGTTGTATCCAGATATTGGGCAACGAGTTCAATCGCATCAATAGTTGCCCGAACAACCAATCCGGGTTTGGGTTCACTCATTCACATACGCCTTTATTTATCATGAAGTCAGACTCACCTAAAAATCTCCGGCATTATTGTTCTTCCCTTGTTTACCTGGGCAACAAGATGCTCACTCTTTCAGTTTTTCTATAGCCTGCTCTGGTGTTTCAAACAAGGTAAATATCCGGTCAAATCCTGTCATTTTTATGACTTCGAGTGGTGCAGGCTGAAGGGCGGCAAGCGCAAGTTCTCCTTTGCACTGGCGGACTTTCTTTAGTGAAGCAAGAATTACCCGTAGTCCGGAGCTGCTGATATATGTAAGATCTCCCGCGTTAAAGACAATTTTAGTTGTACCTGCATCAATCAGCCTGGTGAGAGCTACTTCAACATCACGTGATGTTGCCGCATCCATTCTTCCTGATACATCAACAATGGAAATATCATCGATATTCCTGGTTGTTACCTCAAGCAGTTCACTCATACGTAATAAAGTAATGATTGGAAGCTATATGACTATTTGCCGGGTGAGGCAATGATTCCGATCTCTTGCAATTAAAAACCTCTATGAAGACCTTTTATGGTTCAAAAAAAGATTATGTATTCAACATCTTTAATAGTGAGATGCGGGGGACGGGAAGCAGGAGCCTATGCAGCTTGAATCAGAAACTTGGCAGAAGATACCTGGAACAGATCACTCCTGGATATACCCTTTTGTCAGAAAACCTTCTGTTACCTGTTCTAACTCTTATATAATTAAATGTGGTAGTTGGTTGCTCGTAATTGAGCCTGGGGCAATCTCTGATCAGATGGAAAAAATCAGGGATGTCCTTGCCGATGAAATATCTGGGCCCGATCAGCCGGTGATTGTCATTGCCGGACATATCCATGTTGATCACATCTACCTGGGGATTACTGATCGAAAATTCCGGTCCATGGCCCGTATTATCTATGCTGCTGAAGATTGGGGCGCCCTCCAGATTGAGACCGGGAATGATTTCTGGACTGGTTCTGATGTTGTTGAGGTACTGATGCCTCCGGTCAGGGTTGATCTGCATCTGCTCACGGCGGAAGATAAAAAAACCGGTATCCAGAGGTCGGTTTATCTGCCAGGTCTTGAAGAGATTATATTGACTCCTATGGTGCATATGGTTGACGGGTCACCGTTTTTTGGTCAATATATGCCACTGTATGGTGATGACCGGATAGAATTCTGGCATACGCCTGGTCACTCATTTGATAGTCTGACCATCCGGATTGGAGATTTGATTCACATCGGTGACATTCCTTTCTCTGCTAATCCGGGCATAGCGGGCAGACCTGGATGGGACAGAAGTAGTCTGTTGCATTCAATCGCTTCAATCAGGCATCTGGTACTTGAAAGAAGCGCAGGTACCTGCTGTCCTGGTCATGGGCGAACCTTGACCCGCAAAGATACGCTTGCTTTGCTTGATCGTATTGAACTGGATATTGTATCTCTTCCGCAAATTGGCATTTTTGACAAAAATCTACTCGATCTCTCCTTATGGCATGGCCTTGATCTGATTGAGGAAACGAAACGAATTTTTACCGTTATCGCAGGGAGGATGATGTTCCTCAGTTATGAACTGGAGGAATTTGGGCTGACTCACGAGGCCGGTGTCATATCGTCATTATTTGAGGATGAATCCATTGATAAGCTTCTCTGTGAGTTTATGGTATTGTATGAGGAGTATAAACTTGGGAAGAGAGTGAAATTAGAGGTCCTTAATAAGATCCTCCAGGTATTAGAGCGGGTTTCGGACTCTTTTCCTGCTGATCAGATGGCTGGAATTATCGACATCTCACTCATCAGGCGTGCAACCCGGATATTTTCTGATCTCCTGGGGACAATTCATGGCTCTATTCCCTGTGGTAACCAGAAAGAAGTTCTGCTTCTCTCTCTAATCCAGACATTTATTGATTCCCGTACCTCATCAGGTGTAACCGACTGCGATCTGATGGCTGCTGCTGAAGATGAAGAAGTATACCGTCAGGCACTAGTAAGCAGACTTGCTCATCATCCTCACGCAGTAAGACTTCTTTTCCAGCCTGATATTCTGGATACTCTTGATTCTACTTTAATGGTTTTTATTGATCCTGTCAGGTTTATGGATTTTCTTTCTGCACTTTCTGACTATTTTGAAGGAATCTCTGCAGATAAACTTACCCTTAAAGGACTGGATTTAGGAGAAGAAGTGGTAATCATATTTTCTCCGGATGGAACCAGCATTATGTACGATATTCCTGTGCCTGGTGCAACTCAACGGGAGATCAGGTATGCAGGGGGGAAGGTTGTGAGTGTTATGCAACCTGATCAGGAAGATATCCGGATATCAATTCCCAAAAGATCACTATAATACTCATTTAATCTGCAACATGAAATCGCCATGCCTGACTATTGTTTGAATTTTCCTACGCGCTGCTTTCTTTCAGATGGCATGTTCACGCGAAAGGGTGTGATCTGCGATTTGTTTCCAGTTTGTCATATCCTTCATTGTCTGAATAACTCCTATTGTCTGGCCTCCTGTGTTGACGATTGGTGATGCTTTTACCCAGATCAATGCTCCTTTTCCACTTCGAAGTGATGGGACATAGGATTCAGTGAATAACCCGTTTCCAAATTGAGAAACCTGTGGATGACTCCTGATGAGGTCTCTTACTGTGAGTCCTACAAGATCTGCGAGGAGCGGCAATCCAGGTTCAAACTGGCGGTATGCACATCGATATTTTGATGTACCAATTATCTCTTCTGAGGAAAAACCGGTCAGTGCAGCCATGGCATTATTCCATGCCACGACCTGTTGTTGATTATCTAAGATGAATGTCGGATCTCCGACATGTTCAATTGCCTCTTTCAGGTGGTGATACATCGTAGAGAGTGAATCTTCAATGAGCCGTTGAGAAGTAATATCTGATGCTGATAAGATAGTGCAGAGTTCGTTTCCTTGTTCATCACGTTCTCGTGAGAAATGGATGTCAATGATACTTGTTATTCCATCCTCAGAAATATCTGATATAATACTGGACCATGTTCCATTCTGATTCAGAGATTCTTCTATTTCATGTTCTCTCCAGGAGAGTTGCGGATATCGTAGATACACCTCGTTAATCTGTTTTTCCTGCAGATCCAGATCACTGAGTTTCTTCATTATTTTATAAAAGGATGGATTGATGTACCTGATATTTTTATTAGGGCAGATGATGGCAACTCCTTCAAAGGCATGGGAAATTGCAGTTTCTTTCATTCTTATTTCCCGGTTTAGCCAGACCTGTCTGGTTATATCATTAAAGTATCCGATGAGGCAGAGCGGGCCTCCGGTAGTATCCCGGACTATCGATACAGATACAAGTAGATTCAGATTTGCACCCATCCTGCCTGTTGCCACTATCTCTCCTGAAAACCCGGATTTCCTGCTGACAATCTGACGGATCTGGAAGATACTTTTTAATGTATTGATATTGCCATGAGCCAGGTTTTCTATAGGCAGACCAATTATTTCGTTTTGGTTATCATACTCCCACATCTTGAGAAATGCAGGATTTACAAAGGTGATAGTCCCATCAAGTGTGAGCAGACAGACGGGCATGAGTGATGATTCAATTGCACAGCTCTTAATCAGAAGCTCAATCTCAGCTCTTTTGCGTTCAGATACGTCCCGGCCAACCCCCTGAAATTCAATAGCGGTCCCGTTTTCATCAAATATCCCCCGGTATATCCAGTGTTGCCAGCATCTGTCACCTGACGGAAGAGTAATTTCAAGTTCCAGATCCCAGACCGGGTTTGTCTCTGTGCAGTTTTTCATTCCTGAATCAATAAGTCGGGCAGTTTCCTCAGGAAGATAATACCTTAGGGAAGTTCCGGTAATATCTGCAGAGTTAATGATAAGGTTCTTGCAAAAGGAATCATTCGCGAAGGTAATCGTCCCATCCGGCGTGCAGCGGCAGATCATCTCTATCTGATCTTCAACAATGCAGCGGTATCGTGCTTCGTTGATACGCAGCCGCTCCTCCATCTTTTTTTCAAGTGTTATATCTTCAATAATGATAGTCTGCCCACTCTCGCCGGTATCAAAAACAGTATTGAGGATTCTTACTTTATAATATTGTGACCAGTCAAATTCGTTGATGCATAAAATTCTGGTCATTTCAGTTTTACTATCCTGATCTCCAATAAGCCGTGGGCTTGAGATGATTCGTACCAGATTGGCAGGAAGAACGGTAAGTGGGGCACTCAGTATTTCACTCTGATTGAGGGTAAACATCTGGCAGAACCGATCGTTCACCTGTATTATCCGTTTTTCTTCATTAATGACGATGATACCTTCTTTGGTAAATCCAAGAATGGATGCAAGAGGTATCCGTTGAGATAGGTAAAAGACCTTAGCTGCGCCCATATGACGCATCTCAACACACCCTGATAACTCTAGGATCTCAAGATCCTTGGCAACCGAATTTCGGTTCATTTTAAGACGCTGGGCGATATTTGATATTGTCAGCCCACGGGGATGAAATTTAAGAAGTGATCGAATTTTATTGAGGGTCTCCCTCTCCGTTGCCATACGTTCAAATCATAAGTATATACGCATAAACATTTGCCACGCATTAGGGAGAACCAGAACAGGATTGACCTGGTTGATCACATGCTCATAATGTCTGACTAGTCATTTGTCAGAAATCAAAGGTTCAGGCTATTCATATATGTGAGTGCGCTTCGCATGTGTGTCTGATAATCATTCTGTCACTCCGATAATTGTTGGATAATTCTGGATGTAACATGCATAAAATTATAATTCTTGGAAAAACAGCTTCAAAAATAGCAGAATCTCTTTGTCCCAAGCTTCCTGATTGTCCGGTAATTATTACCGAAACACCAGCGCAGGCCGGGAAAATGCTTGAGGAGATGAAGGGGGATACGCTTATAATCAGCAGGGACGCTTCTGATATCAGTGATGAAGATCTTATCCGGCTCATAGACAATACTGCTCTCTCAACGCTCATCTGGCCTCCGAAATCCCGGATTGAACCCTTCATCAGGCATTTTATTCAAGCACATTCTGAAGATGTGGAGGAAGAACCGGTTATTCATGAGCTTATTGAAGGGACTGAAGTTCTTCTTCAGAAAAATCAGGAGCTCACTGATCGTATCACTTCACTTCAATCGGTAGTCCGTTCTTTATTATCTGCTCTTAGTCAATATGAACCGGCAGCAGAAGCATATGCAGACCATGAGGATGCCTGGGGAATCATCATGAATAATATGCCCGTTGCAGACCTCATGCCAAATGATGAAGAAATCGGAGAGGATGAATACGATGAAGTGGGGGAGTTGGATGAGGATTATGCGGATGGATATGGTGATGAGGGTTGATTATTTCGAAGTATTCATGGTGTGATTCTTCACACGTAATCTGTAAACGTTACTACCCCTTTATGGAAAAGGAATAGTTTATCGTAACAGGATGCGATACATATGTAATAGTCTCTAAATTTTCCAGGGCAGGGGAGTTTGGAGGTAAAAATGAATTTCTATCATAGTAACCGGCATAGCTTCATTGAATTATGGGTTTTGTCAGTTAAATCCGGATATGAGAATTCGTTTTTACTTTCTTAACTACTGGGGTATTTATGGTAAAAAAAGATTCAGGGCTTGAACTGGTGCTTATTGAGGACAGTCAGAATGATATCGAACTGTTTCTGAATGTTGTAGAATGGATAGACATGGGTGATCAGGTCAAGGTTTTTTTAGACGGCCGGGAAGCACTCGATTACCTTCAGGGAACAGGTAAATACGAATTACATTCTCCTGAAAAACCAGTGGTTGTCTTTCTTGATCTTAAAATGCCGATGATTGACGGGATAGAAATTCTCAGGTCAATCCGACATAATCCGCTTACTATGATGCATCCGGTTGTTGTTTTTACCTCATCAAATCAGGACAATGATGTAGTAAAAAGCTATGAACTTGGTGCAAATAGTTATGTAGTAAAGCCTGTTCAGTTTGAATCATATGCTTCAACGATTCGGGATCTCATCAATTACTGGCGAAATATGAATCGGCCAATGACGTTTAGAAAAGCAGATTAACGATTTTAACCTACTTTATTCTGTTCTATGTATTCATATACGGGATTTATACAAGTCCTCCGTATCTGCGTCCCATTTTGAGAAAGTACGACTGATGGTAATCTTCAGCCGGATAAAATGGTCCGGCCGGGACAATTTCAGTGACGATTTTTGAGTTATACCTTCCTGATTCTTCTACTTCATGCATAACTGTTCTGGCTATTTCTTCCTGCTCAGGGGTATGGTAAAAAATTGCTGACCGGTACTGAGTTCCGACATCAGGGCCCTGTCTGTTTTTGGTTGTAGGATCATGAATCGTGAAAAAACGCTCAAGAAGTTCTCTGTACGATACCTGCTCTGAATTGTAATCCATTCTGACCGCTTCTGCATGGCCTGTCTTTCCAGTGCAGATATCTGTATAAGAAGGATCAGGCATATCGCCTCCGGTATACCCTACCTGCGTTGCATTTACTCCGGTAATCTGCTGAAAAACTGCTTCAACACCCCAGAAACATCCTGCTGCAAAGGTTGCAATTGCCATGAGAGATTAGATCTGGTTTCCTTCTATTTCTTTCTGGCTGAGTACCCCGATAAACCTATATTCTCTCAAGAGCAGAGAATGCATCATGATGATTCGCGCCATGATAATTTCCGGTATCATACTCACCATCATGATCTCTGGTGTAGTGGCTGATATCAGGGTCATCCCTCCCGGTGGAACTGTTTTTATCGGTGAAGAACTGGTTGATATCAGTGCCGCAGGGATAGGTCCTGGTAGCCAGATCGCCTGGTGGGCTCCGGGAACGTCCCTTGATGAAACTCCTGCAGATATAATTATGGTAAGTGATCCAACCCGTTTTTCTGTAATGAGTTCTTCTTTTGCCGGAAAGGAAGGGATCTGGTATTCAACAGCCGGAAAGTCACCGGTCATGAAGATTAAGCAGCCACAGATCAATATCCGGATATCTGATACGGTTTCTGATTTTGATGCAACCGGAAGGTGGCTTCCCAAAGGGCATATTGCATCATTTCAGATTGGGACTAATCTTCATGAGATGCGGAGCAGGGCCGGGGTTTCTGGTGCGCCTGTTGATATTATCATTACCAGTCCTGGTGGCGCTTCGTACTCCTCGGTTTCAGGTCCCGCAGGTTCGTTTAGTCTTACTGGTATTCCGGTACTGTCATCGCTGCACGATACCGGGCCGGTCTGGAGCACCGGAGGGATGAGTTCAGGAACATATTCCATCCGCGCAGAGTGCACCGCTAACAGTATTAATAATAACAATCCTGCAGCGGTCTCGTCTACGGTTACGGTCCTGATACAGGATGTAAATCCATTAATATCAGGGCTGATTGATCAAAGTGGCGTTGCAACAGAGTCTGTTGATCCACCTTTAGAGAAGATGGCAGAAGAGACTCCGCCTTCTTCAACGGTGACTCCGGTAGCACCAAAGGAGGATGTTCTAGCTGCAACATCTACCTCTGACGTGGTTGATATTCAGCCTGCCCAGACACCTTTTGTGGAGCAAACTTCATCCCTTCCTTCTTCGCAGGTATCATCCCCGTCACCTTCTTTGACTGAGATTCCATCCTCTCCACCATATCCAGAACCAAATCAGACACGTACCACTCCGTTTCCTGGAATTTTCACAATAATTGCTTTGCTTTACCTGATCATCCGGAAGTAAAAACCGCAGCCCTGATTCAGGGAGGTCACAGGTTTTTCCACATCCTTTTTTTAGGAGCAGATAGAGTATACTCCATGAATCTTGGGGCTACCCTTATCAAATCGCGGCGGAGCGTCCGCAGTTATACTAATGAACCAGTCAAAGATGAAATCATTCGGGAGACTCTTGAATGTGCACGTCTTGCGCCAACTGCGATGAACTTGCAGCCATGGTTATTTGGTGCGATTACTGACAAAAACCTGCTCACTCAACTGGGATCCCTGACCGATCATGGGCATTTTATCGAAGGGGCATCAGTATGTTTTGCCATATTTGGAGAAAAAAGTGCAAAGTATTATCTTGAAGATTGCTGCGCTGCGACAGAAAATATGATTATCTGCCTTCAGGGGTATGGTATAGGCACCTGCTGGGTAGCTGGAGATAAAAAGGACTATGCTGAACCAGTCCGGACCCTTTTAAACGTCCCTGCTCAGTATACCCTTGTTTCACTCATCGCAGCTGGCTATCCAAAAGAGATTACCATGCCAAAAAAGAAGGTTCTCAAAGAAGTTTCCTTCTATGATAATTGGAAAGAAGAGGCCGAATAGGCCCTATTCATCTATTATCAGATATTCTGGAAGAGTTTTACTACATCGGTAAAGTCTATCCGTCCGTTTCCGGAGTAGTCAAACGCTGATACTGGTTCATTGGCTGCAACCCACTCCATATTTTTAAAGAACAGAGTTACATCAGCAAAGTCTTTCCTTCCGTTTCCGTTAATATCTTCATATTTTCCATCTCCATTCAAATCCCTCGGTAGAGCTGAGGATCCAGGAAAAGAAATCACCTGGCTTCCCTGTGTGGGTGTCGGGGCAGGCCCTCCTCCTGCTGCCACGAGGGATTTATATGCATTGATACGTGCACCTGATACGATCTTCCCGGAGAACGCAGAAACCTGGTTACCATTATTCATGATCAGTTGTTTTAACTGGGAATGTGAAAGGCCAGGGTTTACTGAAAGGAGGAGAGCAGCAAGTCCTGCAACATGAGGAGTTGCCATTGATGTTCCTTTCATCTTGATATACTGATATCCAAGAGCGGTAGGGTATGTGGACTGAATCCAGTCACCAGGCGCTGCAACATCGACGCTAGTCGGCCCGTAGTTGGAATATGAAGGAATGCCATCTGATGCGTCACTTGCGGCAACTGAAATGATCTGTGGGGATTCGAATCCGGATGGATAGTGCTGAATGAGATCGTTATTGGTGCCTGAATTTCCTGCAGCACAGACAACCAGATTATTTGTTGATGCTATCGCGTCAGCAAGTGCCTGACTGCGTGCAGTCCCTCCCCAGGAACAACTAATTACATGGGCCCCCATACTCCGGGCATAGGCAATTGCATTCAGGGATGCAGCAACGTCACCGTTTCCATCTTTGCGAAGGAATTTAAGCGGCATTATCTTAACCTTCTGATTCACTCCGCTGATTCCTACTCCATTATTACCTACTGCACCAATTACACCCGCACAATGGGTTCCATGACCATTGTCATCCATGGGATCGTTATCGTTATTGATAAAGTCCCATCCATAGATATCATCAATATATCCGTTTCCGTCATCATCAATTCCGTTATTTGGTATCTCTTTTGGATTTTTCCAGATGTTCCCTGCAAGATCCGGGTGATTATAATCTACACCAGTGTCAATCACTGCAACGACGATATCAGATGACCCGGTATTCATCGCCCACGCCGGGATAAGGTTTATGTCTGCTCCGGCTGTCCCGCTCGACTGTCCTGTGTTAAGGAGTGACCACTGCTCTGAGAACCGTGGATCATTAGGCGCACCTGATACTGATAGCGCCCCGACTGGTTCTGGTCCGGGTGGCTCAGGGTTCTCCGGAAGTGAGAGCTGGATGATGTAATTGGGTTCTGCATATTCAACAATGGATGATTTTTGCAGTTCTTCTATTGCCTGCTCAACAGATACTGTCTGATCTACTCCAATCATCTGCATCCCTTTGAGACCCTCTGCAGAAAAGTCTTCATTCACCACAGCACCGATGGTGCTCAACGTTACTACCTCTGCACTTGCTGCAGTAAAGTCACCGGTTGAAGACTTATAGCGAATAATCACTTCACCGGGAACAAATGGCTCATCTGCTGGTATTGGCTGCGCATCTGATGCGTTCTGCTCCGAAACGGTTTGGAGTGAAGAGGTTTTGTTGTCTTCAGGGTGCGAAACCAGAATTTCACTTTCTGCTCCAGCCGAGGTTGATATCAGTGCCCCGATAATTACTGCGATGAGAAAAAACGTTCCACATACTTTTTTCAGGTTCATATTGCTTGAATCCCCCACCAGTACCTGCATAATTCACAGGTGTACTGCAACAGGATAATTGAACGGGTGAAGACTTTAAGCCCTCTCTTTCATTTGCCCGGATTTATGCGTTTGCAGATGATCTGATCATATGTAGTGCAGAAAGGAATGATTATCCAATAATCAAACTGATAATATTCAAATATGGATCGACCCATCCTGCAGGTTGCACTTGATCTGGTGGAAACTGATCGTGCTCTGCATATTGCACAGGAGGCACGAGCCGGTGGTGCAGACTGGCTTGAGGCAGGAACTCCCCTGATTAAAAGCGAAGGGATGGCTGCGATCACCAGGCTCTGTGCTGCATTTCCTGACATGACTGTTGTTGCAGATATGAAGACTGCTGACACCGGAGCGATTGAAGTTGAAATGGCTGCAAAGGCAGGTGCGAAGATCGTCTGCATCCTTGGTTCTGCTGATGATGAAGTCGCTTCAGAGTCTGTGCGTACCGGCGCCAGGTATGGAGTCCGGATCATGGCAGATCTGTTGAATGTTATGGCACCTGCACAGCGGGCGAGAGAACTTGTAGCACTTGGTGTTGATATTATTGCGGTGCATACTGGTATCGATAGTCAGATGACTGGAAAAAATCCCCTTGATTCCTTGTCTGATGTTGTGCAGGCTGTATCAGTCCCGGTCGCAATTGCCGGCGGTCTCAACGCTGCTATGGCAGCAGAATCGGTGAAACTGGGCGCTCATATTATTATTGTTGGGGGATCAATTACCAGGTCAGCAGATGTAACTGCATCATCGTCGCTGATCCGTTCTGCGATGGACACCCTTTCTGATGATCATTGGGAACCGGCAGACCCTGATGAGGAGATACGGCAGATCTTCAGCTCGGTATCAGCACCAAATGTATCTGATGCAATGCACAGAAAAGGTTCAATGTATGGGCTTTTTTCTATCTGCCCTGGTACAAAGGCAGTAGGAAAAGCAGTAACGGTGCAAACTTTTGCTGGTGACTGGGCTAAACCGGTAGAGGCTATAGATGTTGCGCAGCCCGGAGATGTTCTTGTTATCAACAATGATCAGGGTACTGATATTGCACCCTGGGGCGAACTTGCCACACTTTCCTGTATAAACCGGGGTATCCATGGTGTCATTATTGATGGTGCAGTCAGGGATGTTGATGATATCAGAAAGATGAACTTCCCGGTCTGGGCACGTGCAACAGTGCCTAATGCGGGAGATCCAAAGGGATTTGGGGAGATAAACGCAGAAATTCGTTGTGCAGGTCAGATGGTAGGTCCTGGCGACTGGATTATTGCAGACGAGAGCGGGGTTGTTGTTGTTCCCAAAAAACGCGCTTATGAGATTGCACGCCGATCACTGGAAGTAAAGAAAAATGAAGAACGTATCCGGGCGGAACTCAGGCAGGGCCGGACACTTGCAGGAGTTATGAATCTGCTCAGATGGGAGAAGAGATAACATCTCTCTCATAACCGGTTCCGGTATCCCCGGATGGGTGAAAACAGTCGGAAAATTTACGATTGGAATTGCGATAATTGTCTTTCTTTCCATCCGGTTTAGCTTGGCTGATATTTTTGAGGCTATAAAAGATGTGCAGATTTCTCTCCTTTTTTTTGCAGTAATCCTCTATGGATTTACTCTCTTTCTCCTTTCTCTCAGGTGGCGGTTCATCCTCAAGAAGATGGGCCATTCCCTTCCGCCTCTTGTAACATACCAGGCATTTTCAGCTGGCATTCTGATATCTGATTTCACTCCGGCACGGATTGGAGAACTTTCGCGTCCGCTTACCATCAGAGACCGTGTTCCTATTCCTGCAGGGATTGGTTCTGTGTTTCTTGACCGTTATTGTGATTTTGTTGCAATCTTCATCCTGGGTTGTGGCGGAATTCTCCTCATTTTTGCAGCATTATCTCAAATATTGCTGCTTATTATGGCTTTTGTCCTATTGATACCGATAATTCTCTTATCTTTGCTCTGGGTTCGTCGGAGCTGGGTTTTTGGTGCTGTCCACCGATTCAGATTTGCCCGGCTTTCTGATTTCACCAACCATCTCGGAGTAGCGATGGACTCTCTGGAAAATCCTAAAAGAACGATGACTGCGGCAATCCTGTTTACCCTTATCATATGGATTTTTCAGAGTTTGCGCATTGTCATCATCGCTGCTGCAGCTGGTTTTTCCCTCCCGATTCAGGAACTCATTCTTATACAGCCTCTGATTAGTGCTCTGGCACTCCTCCCCATATCGATATCTGGTCTTGGGTTTGTTGAAGGAGGATATGTAACACTATTTACCCAGTATGGAATTCCTGCTGCATCCGGTCTTGGTATCGCACTGATTGACCGGGTTTTGACGGTTGGATGTCATCTGGTACTCGGATTTAGGTATGCACTCCGGACAATTGGAGAATAATAGATCCAATATAGGTCCAATTAATACCAATTATCTGATGAACAAAAGCGAACCGATATGTATCTTTCCTTCTCAATATACTATTAATCAGGAATATCGATGTTCATCCACACTTCTGCCCGAATCAGAAAAATGTTTCGGTTTCCAAGTATTGAGCCCGAAAACGAATTGCTGCTCTCATATCCGATGCGAAGGTGGTACCTCCTGGTTGCCGCCCTCTTTCTTATATCCTGCTTTATTGGTGCGGTAAACGCTGATGTAGTAACTGAAACTATTCATGGAGAATTTGCTCCTGCTGATCGGTCTTTTTTTATTGAATCTACTCCGGATGCCTCAGCGGATGAAAACTCTCCCTGCTGTGGCAGTGGTCCACTTCGGATAAGTCCTCTTGATCTCTCCCATCTTGATGGGAAAAAGATTCATGCAGAAGATGATAGCGATCTGAAAATGTATGCACAGATTGAGGAAGAACTCCCCTCCCGGTATGATCTCAGGGATTACCAGAAGGTGCCGCCAGTCCGCGATCAGGGACAAAGTGGTAGTTGTTGGGATTTTTCTGCAATAAAATCACTTGAATCCTCATTTCTTCCTGCATTATCACAGGATTTTTCAGAGAATAACCTGAAAAACCATGTTTCTGCATACTATCCAGAGGGATTTGATTTTGCCGATGGAGGCAATGACCTTATGGCTGCTGCATATGTTAACCGTTGGGCCGGCCCGGTTCCTGAGCGCCTTGATCCATATAACCCATACTCATTTAAATCACCAGATAACCTTCCGGTTGTTGCACATGTTCCTGATATTCCCATGCTTCCTGGGCGGTCAAATCCACTGGACAACGATAATATCAAGAACGGGTTGATGCAGTTTGGCAATCTGTATACTACCCTGAGCTTTGATAATTCATATTATAACGCAGCAAAAGCAGCATATTATAATCCGAATGGAAAAACTCCGGACCATGCGGTTAATATTATCGGATGGGATGATAATTATCCCAGGACTAATTTTCTTCAGGAAGCGCCAGGAGACGGGGCGTTTATCTGTGCAAATAGCTGGGGTGTGAATTGGGGTGAGCAGGGATTTTTCTATGTCTCGTATTATGATATTCTTATTGGCAAACGGGTAAGTGCTTTTACCGGTTCACCTTCTGATGATTTTGATGGAAATTACGGATATGATCCGCTCGGCTGGGTCTCGAGTTTCGGGTTTGGATATGAGGAAGCATCTGGTGCCAATGTTTTCCGGGCAGAAGCGAATGAGGTTATTGAAGCAGTAGGATTTTACATCCCTCAGGTTAATACTGCAGTGTCAGTCGGGGTGTATATTGATCCAACTGACGGGCCGGTAAGCGCAAAAGGGCCGGACTCTTATGATACCACAAGTTTTCAGATCCCTGGATATCATATTTTTAAATTAGAAAACCCGGTTTCGGTTAAGAAAGGTCAGAATTTCTCAATAGAGGTATTATTCCTCACTCCAGACTATGGATTTCCCGTACCTGTTGAGTATGCATATCCCGGATACAGTACGAAAGCTACTGCATCACCCGGCCAGAGTTATGTAAAAGCACCTAAAGGAGCATGGTCTGATCTGACTGCCTGGGATTCAACAGCAAATGTTTGTATCAGGGCATATACAAAGCGGACGACTGGTCCCAAAGCTGCTTTCTATGGTGATCCCGTATCCGGCACTCCCCCATTGTCTGTTCAGTTTACTGACATTTCTACAGGTAGCCCTGAGCGGTGGCTCTGGCAGTTTGGTGACGGGGCGACATCTACCGAGCAGCACCCGGTTCATACCTATACTCAGGAAGGACTCTATATGGTAAGTCTTACGGTGGATCGGCTGGGTGGAGAGTCAAAGGCTGTTATAGAGAATTATATCTCAACCATAGCTCCTGACATCATCACGGTCCCTGATGATCATTCTCTGATTCAGGCTGCACTGAATGCTGCAAGAGAGGGAGCAACGATTAAGGTAAGATATGGGTATTATCCTGAACAGATAACAATAACAAAACCTGTAACCCTTGTTGGAGAGAGTAATCCGGATGGGCAAAAACCGATTATCGATGCCCAGTACGCTGGCACACCGGTAAGTATCACCGCTTCGAAAGTGACGGTTGAAAACTTTTCGATCACTGGAGCCTGGTCATCAACTGCGATAAGACCAGCTGTAGCAGTCAGAGGGAATAATGCCAGGATTTTACGGAACTGGATATTTGAAAACTATGCCGGCATAAGATGTGAGAGTTCAGACCTGGTGGTAATAGATGGGAATGTTATCTGGAATTCAACTGCAGAAGCAATATTTACTGAGACCTCTTCTGATATCGGGCTTTATAATAATACGGTGCTTCTCACCAGTTCAGCGCCGGCTGTAAGGCTGGTTAACGGGCAGCGTGCCATAATCAGGGGGAATGTTATTGCTGATAATGGAGATGCCGGCCTTGAACTTCATCAGACACAGGATCTTACGGTGTATGATAATTACTTTAATAATCTGAAAAACACGCGTATTGGTTCTGATGTTCAGGGAACGTGGAACCGGGAGAAGTCATCTGGCATAAATATTGTCGGAGGGCCGTATATCGGAGGCAATTACTGGGCGAATCCGTATGGTACAGGTTTTTCTGAGACTCATCCTGATCAGGATGGAGATGGGTTTTGTGATGAACCGTTCATCTTTGATGGTCAGACTGACACCCTCCCCTTAGCGTCACAAGGTGAAAAAACAGTTGTTGCAGAATTTGAAGCACTTCCAAAAACAGGATCTGCTCCGCTGTCGGTTCGATTTTATGATTTTTCAACCGGACCTGTTGACTCCTGGACATGGTCTTTTGGTGATGGCGGGTCATCAACTGAGCAGGAACCTGTACATCTGTATTATCTTCCCGGCACGTACCCTGTGTCACTTACCGTATCAGGCGCTGGATCAACTCATACCAATAAAAAACCTGATTTTATATCTGTTACTGGTGATGGCCCAAACTATCGGCTCTCACTCGCTTCCGGCTGGAATCTGGTCACTACACCAAAGCAATTGCTCAGTGGAAGCAACGCTGCATCTTTGTTTGCAGAAGTTGATTCAGCCGGTCATTCCATGTTTACATTCTCAGAATCCTCATGGGCTTTGGTAAAGCGGGATGACGTTATAACTCCACTTGTCGGATACTGGATTTATGCAAAAAGTCCTGTCACGATTTCACTGTATTTTGAACCGATATCAGGCATTCCTGAAAAATCTGTTCAGGTTGGATGGAATTGCATCGGGTCTCCTGGTAAAAATCCGGTAAGTGCAAAGACCGCAATGGAATCACTGGGAAATACCTGGGTCTATCTGCTTGGTTTTGACCGAACTCTGCAAAAATATGATGATATTATCATAAGGGGTGGTTCAGGTCAGTATGCTGACGATCGCCTATTGAAACCTGGTTTTGGGTACTGGCTTTTTATGGAGAAAGGCGGGGTTCTTCGGGGAGTGTATACTCCCTGACCATCTCGTGTATTCAGAAGAGCATCTGTGTTCTTCTTCGTGCTTGAGATGCATTGCACGTTCTGACCGGTTTTTTCCAGAACTGTTATTGCTGACATCCGATTATCCGGCAGTCTCATTTCTCAAGCGTGCTATTTACTATAAGAGTTGATACTGATGAAACATAAACAATGGCTGTATCTTTTTGGAGCAATACTTGTAATTACTTCATGTTCTCTGTTTTTCATTCACTATCTGATATTTCAGGATATTCATCATATTTTGATTTATACCCTTCATGACTTTGCGTTCCTCCCAATTGAAGTGCTTCTTGTAACTATTGTTATTCATTCTCTTCTGGAGCGACAAAATCTCCAGCACAAACTGGAAAAACTGAATATGGTTATTGGCACATTCTACTCAGGAGTTGGAAATCAGCTTCTCCGAGAATTTGTCAGGTATGACCCGGATGTTGATCTCATGCGTAGCGATCTGTTGGTCGGTGAATCATGGGATGCATCAGCATACAAGGTACATAGAAAAAAGGCTGCATCGTTTTCATATAAAGTAGACATTCACCGGATGGATCTCATCTCACTTCGTAATATCCTTATTGCGCACGAAGATTTTCTTCTCCGTATTTTAGAGAATCCGGTAATGCTGGAACATGAGTCGTTTACTGAAGTGCTCAGGTCCGTTTTTCATCTTACCGAGGAGATAAAAAACAGGGGTGATCTGACGAACCTTCCTGATTCAGATCTCGCTCATCTTACTGGTGATATCAGGCGTGCCTATTCGCACATGACTTTGTCCTGGCTGGATTATATGCAATATCTGCAGAAGGAATATCCTTATCTCTTCTCGCTTGCAATACGACTTGATCCCTTCTGTGAGAATCCTGATGTCTGTGTCAGGGACTAACCACTTTTTTCTAACTTAAACGGTAAAAGAAATTTTCCCAGCCGTGAATGAATTTCAGATCTGCAGGTTCGTTCCTTCTCTTTGAAACATTACTTATCAGTTGTACTGAAATGCCATTGCTCCGTCTTTCCAATAATGTCTTTTTTCCATATTGGAACGTATGCTTTAATTTCTTCAAGTATCCATGAGCAACCAGCAAATGCCTCCTGTCTGTGGCCCGCTCCACATACAATCACAACAATAGTCTCGGTGAGTTTCAGCCTGCCACATCGGTGCACAATCTCAACCGTATTGAGAGAGAACTGGTTTTTTGCTTCTTCAGCGATTCGATTCAGATCAGCGAGTGCAATCTCCTCACAGACTTCAAGATCCAATGCCTCAATCCCATCATCCCGGACTGTTCCGACAAAGGTAACGATTCCTCCTGATTCCGGCTTTCTTGCTTGTTCAATAAGGGTGGAAATATCAATATCGTCACGAGTTATAGATATCATTTTTATCCTCCTGATACTGGTGGAAATATAATCAGGGTATCGCCTTCAGTCAGGCTGATGGTTCCTGCATCTATCGGGAGTATCCTGACTCCCTGATGCATAATCATTACATAGTCTTTGATTATTCCCTCACTTGAAATCAGCAGATCTGCGTCAGGTCCGGCAGACTTGGCCAGCATCGCTACCGCATCACTGATTGTTGCATTGTCAGGCACCTCAACTGGTATCACTTCACCAAATATATCTTTGAATTTTGCGTAGCAGGTTATGGTAATCTTCATATTATTTCTCCTGATGGCAGACAGTGCAGGTACTACGTTTTGCAACGTTCAAATAATCACATCTGCCGCTCAGTCCGTCCCAGATGAGCAGTCTTCCAGTTAGAAGATCTCCCTTTCCGGTCAGGTACTTGATCACTTCCATCGCCTGCAACGATCCGATTACTCCTGCAGTAGCGCCGATAACCGGTGTGCTTTGTTGTGGCGGGCTATGAGGAAATATACAGGAAAAACACGGAGAAGAGCCAGGAATTATTGTCGTCATCTGACCTGAAAACCCTTCAACTGCTCCATGAATAAATGGTATCTGCAGATCCACAGCAGTTTTGTTAAGAAGATATCTAGTTTCAAAATTGTCGGTTGCATCAACGATGACTGCCGCATCGTGTACAATCTCGGATATAGTCTCCGCAGTAATTCTCTTTGGAATAGCAGATATCGTCACATCCGGATTGAGAGCAGATAGGGTATTGGCTGCAGAGTATGCTTTCAGACTTCCAACATCTTTGGTGGCATGGAGAAACTGGCGGTTCAGATTTGATAGCTGGACAACATCATCATCAGCAATAATAAGTTCACCAATCCCCGCAAGTGCGAGGTACGTTGCTACCGGAGAGCCCAGACCCCCGGCTCCTGCTATAAATACCGTGGCATCAGAGAGGTTTTTCTGTTCTTCTCTTCCGATTAGGGGGATCTGACGTTTGTATCGTTCTTCAACTATCTTGTTATCATTCATTGCCGGCATGATTATCCTCTTTACTTGTTTTAATCATATTGCTGATGTACTGAAGAGCAGCCCTGGCATCTTCTTGTTTCTGATCTACTTTGTTGTCTATAAGCCAATTTTTTAGTGTTTCAGCCTGGTTAGGTGAAACAACGCCGCTTTTAATGATACTGCTCCACGTCCGGTCAGGATAATAACTTTTTTGAGCAACTACCAAGAGATCATGTGCCTGCTCTCCATCTAGTATGCCTTCTTCTGTTGCTCTCTCTAATGTTATCCTGATATTTACCAGCGCCTCTGACAGAGCACAATTACCGATTGGGTCACAAATAAGTGCCACTTCATCGTCTGATTCAATCTCTCCGTCATGGTACCGTCTGAATACTTCTCCAACTCCCTGCATACCGAAGGATGAGAGTTCTGCAGCCCGCAGTGCGCCCATACTCGAAGCACCGACCACCTGTATTCCTGCTTTTATGGCAGAGAGTATTTCCCGGTGTCCTACTGCAGCGTTCTCAAAGAATAATCCGTCAATAATTCCAATAATTTTCGGTTTATCCCTGATTGCCTGAACCAGATCACCACGTCTTACCGGAGGGCGGTAATCAATATCGGGGCTGCTTGGAAGTACTATTTCTGCTTCAGTTTTCGAGAGGCTTGGACCCAGGTAGATAATTACGTCTGGCACTTTTATATCGATCTCCTCGTCTCTCTCCATCCATCGCAAATTGTTCAAGTCCGGGCACTATTACTCTTACTACCGGAACACCAATCTCGGGTCTTGTCAGGTCGCAGGTAATAACCTGGCCTAGTCCCGCAGCCTGTAATTGTTCTATTGTATATCTGATATCGTCAAGGAAATCGTCTGAGCGAAATGCATACATATCACCCATGTCAATCTCCTGACCGTTTGTGAACCATTTTTTATTCAGGCGCTTGGTTCGTTCGTATCCAATCTGGCGCTTAATATGTCCTTCCTGTGTGTCTTCACGTGCACCATGTATCTGGGTAGCACGGCTCTGGGCTGCTTCGGTAATGGCACGCAGGATAGCAATCTCAGGCACTGCATGCGTCCCCATCCCAATACACAGGAGTGTCGGGTCGCGAAGGGTAACATCATCTGCAACTGCCGCAACAGTGGGCAGCCTGATATCGCTTGAGATGTCCCGGAGTGTAACTTCAACGCCAGCTTCATGAAACTGGTTTAAAAGGGATAAAATGGTTTTATTTGTAATCGATGTTATGACCGGGCCACCCTGATTGGCAGCTTCAGCAAGTGACCAGGCATCCCGCTCAATAACTTCACACAACCCATGAAATACTGCTTCTTCACAGGTATTTCCTGAAGCAATTCCATTTGTGCCGGTTCGGAAGATTCCTCCCATAATCCGGGGAACCGGGTGAAATACAGCATGTGCAGGGACCATTATCTCCTGATCTGATATGATTTCATATGCAGGGGTCCAGGGTATAGGATTACCTACATTAGTATGTTCAGGCAAAATCAGTTGCTCCGGATGTAAAGCAGCCGATTCGTTTCTGATCTGGTCGTACGTGCCGATCTGCGGGCTCCTCTCATGTAATTCTGCAGAGTACCGTTCAAGCCCCTCCATAATTGCAGAGACCCGTGCTGCAATTTCAGTTGCACCTTTCCCATTATAAACAGAGATTGAACCCTCTGCTGCATTCGGTCTGATACAGGAGAATACCGGAATTCCTAACCGATCAAGGCCGGTAATATCTGCAACTCTGGTAATTCCTGCGACTGAGACAAGGCCGGATACTGCTGCCAGGGTATCTTCAGGTGACCTGGTCCGGTGCGTCTCCTGCATGTACATTTTTTTGCACGGGGAGAGTTTCATTGCTATATAGTGTTAGGTTTCGTGTTTGAAAAGATGTTTGTTTTTTTAAAGAAGTATGGTAACTTTTTGTGTTTATCAAAACCTATTGATGTTTCTTTTCAGAATACAAATAGGCAGATTTATTAAAATAAAAGGTGAAGTCTCAAGTGAGGGATCCAATTGGACAAATTTGAAGAGTTAGTAAAGGAGATAAAAAGCCTTCCCCTTGAAGAACGGGAGAAATTTATTGAGGAGAAGAAGAAATCCTGCATCTGCGCAACCTGTCCGAGTTATAACAAATGCGCCATTGTTGAGCGTGAGAAACTCTTTTGTTTAATTGGCAGAAGTTTCATGTGTATCTCTTATGAGGAAGGATGTTTGTGTGAAACCTGTCCTGTCGCCAAAGAGTATGGTCTGAAGTATCAGTACTTCTGCACTCGTGGCGATGAGAAAGGTCAGCGGTATGAGAACTCATCCTGGAGTTAAACTCTTTGGGTTTTCACTTTTTTTCGTTTTAGTAAATATTTTTACTGCAAGGAGGCACTGGTATGTTTGATATGAATAGTATGGCAAAAAAATTTCTGACTTCCCCTGAAGGTCAGAAGATGATTACAGAGTTTCTTTCCTCACCTGAAGGAATGAAGGTTATCAGGGATATGATAGCTACTCCTGAAGGCAAGAAAATGGCCGGTGGTCTGCTCCTATCAATGCTGGATCAGCTTCCCCTGACCGATGATGTCAAAGGAATTGTCAGGCAGGCGTTACAGTCATTATCATAATGTAAGTTTTTATCTTTCAGGTTACTGGTGTCTCAAAGACCGGATATGCTGATTTAATTAACAGTTCTTCCAGATCAAATGGCATTCCTGTGCATGCCTTGCGAGTGACATCAAATACTTCCTGCCACATCAGGCGGGCAACATCACTGCGAACCGGGGAGAGCCCATGGGCAAGTATCGAGTCATTTCTGATTCGCAGATATGGTTCAAGGTGTTGGTAATATGATGCGGCACCACGCATCCCAAGGTCTTCAAGAAGCATAAATTTTGACCGGAGGCCTATTCGGATAATTCCTTTCCGATCAGCTCTTCGTGCATACAGCGATACATCTTTCTTATCACGCAAGATTTTTCGAAGATCGCTGAAGTGAATTTTCCCTTCGATATCATCAATGTTCCAGCTCAGTAACAGTACCTGAGATAAGAGTTCTACTACACGATAGAGGCGGGCCAGCGCATCATCGTATCGCCCTCCTTCGATCCTTCTTTTTGCGTTATTGAGGAGATCTACTAAGATATAGAGGTATTTCTCCTGCCTTATTCTACTCTCCTCTATTTTTCCCTGATGGCCATTCTCTTTCTGCTCAAGGATTATCAGTGTATGCAGAAAGTCACGATTGAGTGGAATTGCATCGGTAAGATCAGTAGCATATTGCATATACCGAAATGCCTCAGTATAATTGAGTTTATCCCAGTAATAATAGGCAGAAAACACGGTATAGTAGATATCACGTTCAGATACGGAAGAGATTCCGTTGAGCAGTTCAAGTGCACTTCCGTAATGGTTTTTATTAAACTGATCAATGGCCTCATGAAATCTGAGTCGGTCATATGCAGCATATAGTGACATCTCCTTCATGCGTTCAGTTCCGGGAATGACAAGCCCTTCTTCCTTCTCTCCGGTAACATGCGCAACCGGGCTGTGGGTTAAAAATGATGCAATGGATGCAGCCATTGTCATTGGCCTTGTTCCCGATGTTGCATCAATTACGATCTCAAACTCCTGGAAAAGGGTGCATACTCCGTATATTATCTCAAAACACCGGGAAAAATCTGTGGGATCATCGATCTGACAGATCTCTGATGGAGGGGGGATGATATTTCTCAATCTTGTGCATCCCTCCTCAATATCAACAACCAGATCTCTGCTCTCTGAGGAGCAGAAATAAATTATATGTTCTGGTTTATATGACTGAATCGTGAAACTGGCCGAAAATATCAGATTGTCTTTGGCTTCTGCAGGATCAAAACCAATACCGGTTCCAACCGTCATGAGCAGGTACATCATGAAGTGATGGGTCAGACGGGGTATTCTTCTTTGTGATTTGGTCTGAATAGATCCGTTTGATAAATAAAAAAACCGGGATATTTTGACCTATTTGTAACTAGTTCTATCCCTGGTTGGTTAATACTTCATAAATCGCGATAAAGAGCATAAAGAGGGTAGCTGCCATTGTGAGCACATTTAACGTGTTCCAGAGCAGGATGTGGGCATGACTTGAGTATAGAACTGAAAAACACATGCTGATGAACCAGAAGATAAGGCAGAATCCACACAGAAGTATTACCCGCAGCCGGGGTATTTCAGAATAGATATATTTTACTGATAAAAAAGTCATCAGAATTCCGCAAATAAAAAGTAGGCCTGCCTGAGCTTCGAGCACAGTAAAAAGCATAAGATATGGAGTTATCCTCCTCTCCTTCTGAATTTCAGTAGTGAAAACATCATTATTCTCTGATATTTTTTACATCTGTTGTTCTATCTTCTCCCATACCGTCATAAACAGAGCTCCAAGGCCAATGAAGACTGCTATCACTTCAATAATAAATCCGAGAATTGGTATGAGAAATATGATCTGCAGGAGCACAAATCCAATGATAAAGGAGATAACAAGGGAATAGTTTTTTTCAAGTTTTTCAGTAATGAACGTCCCTAGTGCTGCTCCGGTAAAGATTGTAGCGAGCAGAATACCGGTCATCGTACTCAGACCAATAAACATTGCAACTGGTATCCCGACAATTGAAATCAGCAGTATTATTCCCACAAGACCTGCCAGTATCAGTTCTGCAATTCCAAATACCAGTGCTAACAAAGTTTTTTCCCGTAAGGTGGAAACAACCCGGGTAATTGGAGCTGGAATTAGGTACATCAGAATAATACCGAGAATAAGCATCCCCACTGCACAGAGGATTTGTATGACTGCTATGGCAGTGACGAGTGCAGAAACCAGAGCGCTGATATCAAAGGAACTTTTCTCTCCTCTATCTGCTTCTGCATCCAGTTTCCCTTCAACGATTCCGGTTGCAGTATAATCCGATGCACCAATGAGGGCATCTCCGGTAATGTGGCTTTTTTCACCTAGATTTGCTGACCCCCCTGATATTGCTACATTTGAAGCTTTTCCGTTAATAGAGACCTGACCTCCTGCAGCAAGGATCTTTCCACCTACATCTCCGTTAATGGTGATCTGTCCGCCTGCAACGATTATGTCAGTTCCAACTGGTGCGTTCACCAGTATCTGACCGCCAGCTCCTATCAGGTTTTGTTCAATCGGTGCATTTACTGTCAGCGTTCCCCCGGCAAATGTGAGGCTTTTTACTGGTGCATTAATGGTAACGGTTCCTCCGGAGATGAGGAGATCATCTGAAACCGGCTCGCTAATGACAATATTGTCTCCTTCACGAATCTCAAATGCCATCCCGGGCGAGCTCATGAAGAAAATAAGAATAATCGCAAAAAATACAAATGGTACTTTCATCTGTTCACCTGTTTGTTGGTAGGTGTGTTATGAATGTATACCAAAAAAAAGTATGCTTGGATACCGGGGGAATTACAGGTATTCAAGAACAGTGCCGACACCGGTTTCATCAAGCGAGATGAGGTCTGCAAATTTTCTCATCGCGTTCTGTCCGGTGCAGTGGCATGGGTGAAGTTCTACGGGCTCAACTGACTGCAGAAAGCAGGTTACCTGGCTGATTGTGTCAGGCGATGACTGGTAGAGATGAAAACCGCCAATTACATCGCGTATTCTCTCTTCTCCAGTCAGAATCTGTGCTCTGGTAATAACAGAACAGATTCCCGCGTGTGCGCAACCAGTAATGATGACAAGTCCTTCTGATGTCTGAATGGCAATGCCTGAATCGTCAGGTACAGTATCAGGAATCGGGCCATCAGGGGTGTAAAGTATGCCGTTTGCTTCACGCTGGTCAAACTGGTACAGAGATGGAATTTCCCCGAGAAATATCGTTCTCTCAGTGAGAAACAGAGCATCTTTTGATCCAATTACATCACCAAATGAACTGAGCCGATCAGGACTTGTGAGTGGCCCAAGCTCCGGAATACTCTCTGATGATCTTGACCAGTAACTTGCCGGATGTCCGATGAACCTGAGTTTAGGTATTTTTCTGCCAAGTGCAGCCATTCTTGTGATCCTCTCAAGAACTGACATCAGGCCCCAGGTATGATCCAGATGACCGTGTGAAAAAACAATGGCATCTGCACGTAAGATGTCAATACCCATCGCATCAGCGTTATACAACAGGCTGTCTGAATACCCGCAGTCAAAGAGGATACAGGTATCACCATCTTCTATCCAGGCAGAAAAGGCAGGTTCTGCCTTATAATATGCATCAATGAGGGTGGTATTATCAACCAGTATGGTAACCTTCATAAAAACTCCAAATTTTGGTTTTATTTTTCATTAGTTCATCATGACTTATAAATGAAACAGGAATGGCAGGGTGATGATCGCAATAAGCAGTACTAACATCAGGCTGCTTATGGTTCCGACTACATGGGCTCCGTACCTTTCAAGACCACATCTGGCCAAAATCCGCTCGGTCCCCTCCCGAAATATCAGACCGCCATCTAGGGGCAGCATGGGCAGAGCGTTAAAGAATCCTACCAGCAGGTTGATAAACCCTCCCCAGTACAGCAGGTGAATTATCTGCCAGTAAAAAGGAAATGGCTCGGTATAATATTCAGCATCTTTAGTATCAAATCCAAGTATCTGAAAATTTTCAAGTCCCGCAATCTTATTTGTTCCAAGTTCTGGCTTTTGGAATGGGATTGACATAAGAAGTAAAAACCCAATCGGTGAGAAAAAGCTCTGGGTTGTCTGTATGACTTTTTGTCCGTTGTAGTACACTACTCCCATAAACCCTGATTCACTTGAGCCGACTTCTGATGGCCAGGCTGAAAGATTGAGTTGATGACTTGTGATCTCCCCGTCTTTTTCAAATTTGACCATAACATGGTCACCCGGTTTTGAATTATTGAGGATATCTGCCACATCTGCGGATGTGCTGACCGGGGTGTCATTAATTGTTTTTATTATCGAGGGGATGGGAACTCCTGCGACTGCTGCAGGATAGTCCTGATAATAACCAACGACAATTGGTTCAGAACTTGGCTCTGCCCATCCTATCATCGTGACCAGCAGGGCAAAACAGAGTACTCCAATGACCAGATTGTTCATGATTCCAGCCCCGTACATCCGCATCCGCTCAAAGGGTTTAGCTTCTTTTACCCCGTCTTCATCAGGCTCTACAAATGCCCCGATGGGAATTACCAAAAAGAGCACTCCCATCGCCTTGACTTTTATATTTTCAACACGGCAAAGGATAGCATGGCCGAATTCATGAACTACAAGGGTAATAATGAATGCGAACCAGACAGCAAAGGTGGATGGGATAAACTCGTTCAGACCTGGAATGAAAAAGATATTTTGCGGGCTGTTAATTGCTGTCGGCTCTGGTTTAAGTGCGATGGTAAAGTTCACTGTCTGGAGAATGAGCAGAAACATCAGAATTGAGACAATGATGACCATAAAGACACCAACAGTCCCATAAATTCTAAGCCCTCCGCTGAATTTTTTAAACCAGTCAAAAAATCCGACATTTTCAGTTTTTATTCCAAGTATCGGCCCGTAAAACATGACATGGGACGCCAGGGATGATTGATCACCGGAAGGTGTCTGCTGATCTGTATCATCCGGGGTTTCACCAGTTGCTTGAGTCCCGGTTGGAAGATGTGTTTTTAATATTGCTACAATAATGAGATATATTGCTATTGCAGCAAGAGCAATGAGGAACCAGTCCATTGCTGTACTTGTTGAACCTGTAGCGGTAAAAGGTAGCCCCTTCCTTGATTAAAATAGTTTTTGCTGGCCTGCTTTTTGCATCATCTTCTTCACGGTGGCCCAGCTGGTTCGTGCAATTGCAGGGGGATGTCCGTATTTTTGGATATAGGTTGTTAAAAATCCAATCGTAACCGGATCTGCAGGATATCCACTTCCAATACTGCCATATTCCTCTTCCATCTCCTGAACAAGTCTGTCACGAATTACTTTAGCTATGATGGATGCAGCTGATACTGCCGGGTATTTTTGATCTGCACGGTGACATGAAATTATGGTGCAGGGATGTCCGATATATCCTCCCACTGTCCGTCCATATCTCTCTTCATTCACGTCGCAGGCATCAAGATATGCCTCACTGCATTCTAAGTTTCTGACAACTTCTGCGTGAGCTCGGGCAGTGATCTCATTCATCGTCATCTCTGTTCTCAGCTGGTCAATGTCTGCAGCAGTCCGGATGGCCACAGTATATGGGAACCGGGCTTTGATTAATGCAAAGAGTTCACTCCGTCTTTTTGGGCTTAAAGCCTTGGAGTCCATAACTCCGAGATCAGCAAGTTCCTGTTGGTTTGAACAGGCAACTGCAGCAATAACCATCGGGCCGAGGACCGGGCCTTTTCCAGCCTCGTCTACTCCACAGATGTGATAATTGCTCTTCGGCTGGGCGTTACCATCAGAATGTGACTGAAGGTCTGGATTAACAACCTGTTTTTTCATATGGGGGTGGCATCTGCCATTATTATTGCATATATTGAATGATGAGGGTGTGCAGCGTGTTCTGGTTTAATCATGAGGTAATATCCATGATTATTACGTTGTCGGCTCTATTATGTATGCTGCCCAACTATCTATCTTCCTGGATTTTCCAGTTTATCCTGATTGGGGGATACCTATTTATGCTGTACTCACTCCCGGCTTAGTATGGTCGGTTCCCGCTTCATCTTCACCATTTATATTCTTCTTATCCTCATTTCAGGTATCGGGGGCAATTATGCCGATTCTTCTCCTCATACCTGTATGGTTCTTGTGACATCTACCTCAGGCGGGGCAGTGCACCCAGATGGAGCAGTACCCGTTCTGTATAATTCACAGGTAATTTTAACGATTACTCCTTATCCAGGATATCATATCAGTGGTGTTTTCGTTGATGGAAAAACCTTTAAACCAGCTCATACGGTACGCATCTCCCCTGTTCTCCACGATATGGCAGTTCACATTGAATTTTCCAAAGGGGAAGGTCCTGCTTCTCTCTCTCCCACGCTCCTCCCTTCAATCTCCCCATCATCAGATAACACTTCAACTCCCGTTCCCGTCCTGCAACATGATGAGCACGTACAAGACCTGACTGGCAATGATGACAAATCCTTTAGAAAAATTATTGTCGGAATGGAGGATGCTGATTATATCCGGATTCAGGATGCCATTTCAAACGCTTCTCCTGGTGATACTATCATCATCAAACCTGGTATATATCGGGAGCAGATAATTATCCCAAAATCGCTGTCATTGATCGGCGATCCGATGGGAATGAGCAGACCGGTAATTTTTGGGGCATCAGGAACTATTGTCATAGTTGGTGCAGACAACGTTACGCTCCAAAATCTTTCATTAATTGGGGGTGGTCATGTGAGTACAGAATTATCTGCAGCTGTTTCACTTGCTGGTTTTTCAGATTTTCTCATATCCCATTGTATGGTCTCTGAGGCCGGGTATGGTATTACTCTGAATGAAACCCACAACACTACTATCGTGGATTGTACAATTCGAAATGTTACTGATTCTGGTCTTTTGCTTTCAAACCTTCAGCAAATTACCCTTGAGAGAAATATTATTGATTATTGCAAAGTCGGAATTTCTGGCAGGTATCTTGATGCAATGCGAATGAAAGAGAATCTGGTATCCAGAAATGAGGAATACGGGGTGCAGATTATCGGGATTACTAACTCTGAAATAGTGGATAATATCGTTTCATTAAACGCTCCTTCGTATTTCACTGCTCATGAACACGATGTCGGCGGACTCTCACTTTCCAGGGCAAACAATGTGAGTCTCTCAGGCAATCAACTAAATGCCAATGGGGGAACTGCACTCATATTTGATGAAGCAATTCTTATGCAGATGGACAATAATATCTTCACTGGAAATTATGCAGGATTTACGTATAGCGGAAATATTCCTGATCCACAGAGCCGGATTGATCCCTCTAATCTCATCGATGGTCTTCCTGTTATATATTGTGAAGGTGTAATGAACGAGACTATAAGTGGGGCTGCTCTGGCTACGCTCTATCTTCACTCATGTTCAGATATTATTGTTGACCGGATTACAACCACCTCCCGCAATGGCTATGGTATAATGGTTAAGGGAGGCCATAATATTTCGATTTTACATTGTCAGGTGGGAGAAAATCTTCATCAGAATATACTTCTCGCATCAGTTGATTGTGCTTTGGTGAATGATTCAGTTATGTTCAATGGATCACGGTATGGGATAGGTCTTATAGATACCCGTAATGTGACCCTTTCTGATAACCGGATTTGGAATCATCCAATAGGTATTGGAATCAGGGAGAGTGGCACTAATACGTTAATTTCCCGAAATACATTCTCAAATAATGGAATCGGTTTTCAGATGGATAATGTCCGTTCTGTTTCTGGATTTGGAACGTTTGAAGACAATAATATCTCCGGAGGCAGAGTTGGATTGTTGTCTCAGTCGTCTGGAAGAGGAACTGTTATAGGTAATACAATCCTGGGCACTATGGGTGGAATCAACCTAACGGGATCCTATGATCTTCGCATCGAGGAAAATCATATCGAATCGGTTGACTACGGGATTTATCTGACAAGAGGATCTGGATCCGAAGCGGCCCCAGATCGCCCGTGTTTTGGAAATGGCATCACCTTCAATACCATATCTGCTGGAAGAAATCCTGTTGCGATGAATGATAGCCGTGAATGGGTGTATGGCAATGGATTCATGCTCAATGATTTTATTACTACCCAAACCGGGGGTACTGCTACAGGTCCGGATGCCATTTGTGATACCTCCATCACTTTCGGGGGAGTGTACTCTGCAGATAAGGAGGTGGCGGATAAGCAGCTAAATGATTCGGTAGCAGGTAACCTCTGGGACACCGGGATACCCTATCGGTATCGTTATGTAAATAATTCATATACCGGTATGCTTGGAAATTACTGGAGTCCTTACATGGGCAGAGAAATTGCCTCGACTGGAATTGGTGATCAGCCATACATCGTTAATGGAGACAATAAAGACCAGTATCCGTTGATTGCATCTCATGTCCGGTACGAAACCGCTGCCGGTGGATATCTGTTGAATCTTCAGGCCGGGTGGAACTTTGTATCAACCCCCTCAGTTCTTCTTTCAGGGAAGGATTCAGCCACAATTTTCAGCGGTGTTGATACTGATGGTCACAGTATGTATACCTATAAAAATGATACCTGGGTTTTAGTTGCATCATCTGATCGTATCCAGCCCCTCATAGGATACTGGATATATGCAACAGAAAAAACACAGGTCCCTCTTGCACTTGATCCTGGCACTATCCCTTCTCCGTTTTCTCTAAAATCCGGGTGGAATGCTATCGGATTTCCTGCAATTCAACCTTCATCTGCATCTGATGCACTGAGTTCACTTGATGTTGCATGGTCATATGTAGTCCCGTTTAATTCGTCGTCCCAGTATTATGATGATCCAATAATGCGGGAAGATGGTGGATCAGGATTTATGTATCCGTCACAGGGATACTGGGTGTACATGAATCAGGAATGGATTCTTCAACCGGTTACCGGGTAAAAAAACTGATTATTACCTGAAAGAATAAACTAACCTGATTAACAGAACGAACTAATTGAACGAAGTAAAGAAACCAATTAACTGACAGAAAAAAAATTAGATAGAGTCTATCAGACCCTTCAGTCCTGCTTTTCCAAGTTTCAGTGCAACTTTTGGATTTGCCGTGATTATATTTTTTATGAGACTCAGGGTATTAAACTCTGAGAGGTTCATCTTTGCAACTGAATGGAGAATGGCGTTGAGATCATCATCATTCAGTTTTACAAATACCTCTTTTATCTGATAATTCCGTTCAAGTGCCTTGCCAAGATATGATTCACGCCAGGTTTCATCGTACTTCATCAGTGCTTTCTTACTGACATCTCCCTGTGCAATCGCTTCAGCACCAACGTCTACAGCGGTTTTTCCCGTGTAGAGAGCTCCGTAGATACCGCCACCAGTCAGAGGATCTGAAACACGGGCTGCATCACCGACGATCATCAGACCGTCTGCAACCGTGCATTCAAGCGGGCGACAGATTGAAACTCCTCCTGCGATGAGTTCAATGGTTTTTCCATCTGGAAAATGCTTCTGTACAAACCGGTCAAGGTAATCTTTTGGTCTGATACCTGGTTTTCCGCCCCGGTCTCCTCCAATCCCGATACCTACGTTTGCTGTCTTCTCACCTTTAGGGAAAATCCAGACGTATCCTGCAGGTGCAATTTCATTTCCTGTAAAAAATTCGGTTGCATGGGGATCGATGTCAATTCCGGTCATCAGATACTGGGCGCAGGTTTCCATCTCCCTCAGTGGAACAGTGGTGTCAATTCCACACCAGCGGGAAAATTTAGACTCAACCCCGTCAGCCGCTATTGTCAGATCTGCTTTTACCTCTGTGACGGTTCCGTTATATTCAAGGAGTGCTCCCTTTACGACTCCGTTCTCCATAACCGGGGAGAATGCACGGGTTTTTACCTGAATGTCAGCCCCGGCAGCAGCTGCCTGCCAGACCAGCTCCCGATCAAAGATCTTCCGGTTTAGGACGTATCCGACTTCAGATCCTGCCTTGTCAGGATTCATTTCCATGACGAACCCGTCAGGTGCAATCACGTGAGCCCGCTCTATTTCTGATGCCACCCAGCGTTCATCTGGCTTGAGAAATTCTTTGAGAAGATTCTTTCCGACTCCTTCTGCGCACCGGACAGGAGCTCCGGGAGCGGGTCGTTTTTCGACCATAAGAACTGAAAGACCCTTCTCAGCGGCAGTCTTTGCAGCCCAGGCTCCTCCCGGTCCTCCTCCGATTACAAGCAGGTCGTAAGCGCTCTTCATTTCTTCACCTCCAGTGCACCAAGTGGACAGGCGCGAACACAAATGTTACAATTTATACAGGTTTCAGTATCAACGTCCAGATATGCATCAATAAGCTCTAATGCACCTTCCGGGCAGACTGAGACACAACAGCCACAATAGGCACAGATGTCCCGACGAACCTCAATCATTCCTTATAAGGTGGGCGTGAGAATCCTTTAACTATTCTGTGTCCTGCGCGTTATGATGTAGTAAAATAAAACCAAACTGGTCAGGTTTTTGACGAAAAAAAAATGTAGCGCAGGAAGTACGTTCTCTCTGCTGATCGAACCGGTACCTCTCTTAGTATCCTGAAAGTTCAAAAGATCCGTATTTGCCGCCACCGCCAGGATGAAGAATTATCCTTCCTTCACGAAAAGCTGCAATTGCGTCACCAAGTTCCTGATGAAATGCTTTAATATCCTGAACTGGGATCCGGGTCAGGATGGAAATCTCATCACCAAATCTGGATAATGTTTCGTTATAGAGTTCGGAGCACTTCTTTGTGGTTGCTGAACAGGTTCCCAGTGTTCGCTGAATTATTTCTGCAAGTGGGATTATATGGAGGTATTCTGGTCTTTCACTTTCCGGTCCGTTTGAGAGTTCTTCTGCCCGGTCAAAAACACCTTTTTTGATTCTTCCCTTGTCTTCCGGACATTTCCATTTATATTTTTCAGCATCTGTGCGTGAGTACATGGCAAAACAACGGGTACATGCGGTACGGTTATATTTTCCCTCTTCAGGAAAAAACCCGGCATTCATGATGATATCGCCCTTTTTAATTGCATTAAGGATGGTATTTGTATCCGGGTTTTTAGTTTTGACCTTGATTCTCGTGAACTCACGTCCAAGTTTTGCAGGGTCAGGACTATGTGCATCAGAATTTGTCAGAAACGGAATATCTACCAGATCTGCAATACGGCTCCCATATGTACTATCTGCAGAAAGTCCGAGTTCGAGAAGATCTATTGGCTCATCACCATAACAGGATGCGACAGAGTCATGTGAGGCATATATCGATGTCCATGGGGTGAATGCATGCGCAGGCCCTATCATCCCGCCAGCATCATGAACTTCTGTTGCTATTCGTTCGCCTGAAAGTCTGACCTGAGGTCTGCCGTTTTTTGAAATATTTTTACTATGGGGAGAAAAAGCTTCAGCAAGTTCTTCTGCAGCACCATAGTCTGGAAGAAGAATCAGGTGATGCACCCGGTCAGAACCTTCAACTTCTGTAGTCGGAACCACCACCATGCTCTCTGGAACCGTAGTTGTCTCAAACATTTCCCGCCATGTGGGATGAAGGATGTCACCGGTTCCGATTACCGTAATACCTTTTCTCATACAACCCTGAAAAATAGCGTCCGGAAGCATCCGTGCTGATGACGCCATCGAAAAACAGGAATGAATATGGAGATCGCAATTAAGATGCATGCGGCATGCTCAGCCGATATAGGAGAGTTCTTCCTCTCCTTTTTTCTCCTGTTCAATGAGGCGCTGCACGGTTACTTCCATCTCTGAAGCCCTTTCATTGAGTTTTGCAGGATCGATGGTTATATCTAGTAACCGGGTGAGGACATCAAGAACAAGTGCTGCACTCTTTGGATCCACCAGGTATCCGGATGTCTCTCCCATGAGGCAGATCCCTTCAATGCCTAATGGAGAGGCAAGACCGAGCATTAGTCCTGCTGCACCGATAATTCCTCCTCCTGGTTCACCATCGCTGAATATCCCTCCGGCGTCGGTGACGAGTGATGAGAGTTCTTCTTTATTGACTGCTGCAATAACCCGGGGTGTTTCTATAAAGTGACCTACTCCATATCCCCCGATTGTGTAGATTCGCTTTACCCCGAGTTCATTGGCAATATCTACATAAACCTGTGAAAGGAGATAATGCCCTTCGTTTGATGTACTCTGGAAATCACCGATGAGAAAGAGGAAGGAACCGTTCTCACCGCTGTAGCGGTAGAGTTCATTTTTACAGAGTCTGACAACCCCGTTCTCTCCGATTATTACCTGGGGAGGGAAATATATGGATGTTATCTCTGCAATTTTTACTGCTCCAAGTTCCTGGATTAAATGTTCGACAACAAGTTTTCCAACATGGCCGATTCCAGGAAGACCTTCTATGAATACTGGAGCGATACGGTCCTCAAGCGCTATTGTTTCGTCAAATACTATGGTGATATCTTCCATCATCTGGCTAATCTCCGGAACTCCCCGAGCCGGTCCTGTGGAGAATATCTGGCTGGATGAGGAGTAACAGTGGTATGCCCGCACAGCAGGCAGGTTTCAGAAAGAGTATAGGTCTGGTCCACAGGACATTGCCTGATACGACCTTTCATGCGTGCTTACCGGCCTTAGTCTTCCGGGTGAACCGGCCTTCTCCCCCGGCACGTTTCAGCACTCCGATAGCAGCGCTTGACGCTTTTTCAAGAGCCTTTTCCGCATCTTTATAGGTCGGAGCTGAGACTTTGATCCGGTAATTCGGAGCACCGAGATAGATAATATCCACATGCTCATCAGCATCCTTTGGCTCTGCACTCCGAAGGGCACGTCTGATAATATTGACTCCGTCCGACTTTGTGGACTGGAGATACAGGTCACCAGAGATGGTAACGGTTGGGAGCTTCACATTCTCTGTTGCTATCTTAAAGATTGCATCGGTGATCTCTTTATCAAGACCAAGTTTATCCAGGGAACTTCTCCCATCCTGAATAAACTCCTCGAAAGCGGGATGAAGATCAGCGTATTCACGGTATACTGCATCAACAATCGCTGGTAATTCTTCTTCTCTTCCTATTTCTGCTGCAGCGAATCCAAGCCATTTACGTGCCTTAGATTCGTTCTTCCAGATACGTATTTTTTCACGGCGCTGGTGTTCGTTGACGTCTTTTAGAGAGAGATCAATATGACCTTTCTGTCGATCGACGTTCAGTACCTTACAGACAACCTTCTGCCCTTCCCTGATATGGTCTCTGATGTACTTAATCCAGCCACGGGCGATCTCCGAAATTGGGATCAACCCTTCCTGATCGTTGTATTCATCAAGATTTACAAAGGCGACAAAGTCCTTTACGTTCTTGACTGAGCATACAACCAGTTCGCCGACATCGGGCCAGTCTCTCTCCTGCATCAACGACTCACTCAAATGCAGCTATGATATCTGCTTTGATTTCTGCCTTTCCCCCGGTGGGGTTGGCAAGAACATGGTTACAAACGACACAGGACACTGTGCTGCTGGCCTTCTCAAAGATGAGTTGTTCGTTTTCACAGTCCGGACATTTAACTTTGACAAACCTGCTCCGGTTCAGACGCTTTGCAATTACCATTTATTTCACTCCGTAAGTTCGAATTTACCTACTCTGAAACCCTGTCTCAGATGTGCTTTTTTGCACGTGATACACCGGTACCGTACGTTAATCTTCTTAGTTGGCTTGTCGCCTCCGGGAACCTTGGAAAACTTACCCATGTTCCCGACACGACCACGCCGTGCTTTCTGACGGTCGATCCAGTGAAGGCCGGTGGTCTTTCCTTTTTTAACCTTCTCAACCTCGTGCTGTTGGTGACTGCGACAAAACGGGCAGTAAGTCCTGAATTTTGATGGCATCTTCATAATATGAGCCTCGTTTGGGTATAGAGAATACCTACATTATTAGCCCGGATTTATATTTAAGACTATGTCGCGTTCTACCAGTACTTCGGCATTTCTTCGGGGAATGGTGATAATATCATCTTTTGCAAGTTCATAGGTGCGGCCGTCTACCCCCATGAATGGGTCCATATCTTCCCGGACACGAACAAGGGAGTAAGGAAATGGTTCTTCCTCTTCCTCATCTGATGGGGTCCAGCCTTCTTCCTGGTCATATGCGCGTTCCGGCAATACCTGTTTTGTATCTGGTGAATATTCAATTGTATTGCTATCTGATGCCGTTACTGCGGCATATTCTCCCTCTTGTGCAGGTGAAGCCGGAATTGTGTTCTGGCCGGCTGGGATAGTAGCGTTCATCTCCTGAACTTCTACTCTTGTGTGCCCCTGACTCCTTGCACCTCCGACTCGCCATTCAATTAGTGCAGCTCTGGATGCCCGGACTGCTTCAACGATCCGGTTGAACATTTCCAGTTCTGCAGGTATCAGCGTCCTGAGTTCATCTCGTTCGATATAGGATCCATCAGCCTGACTTTGTGCAAGTGAGACGATTTTTTCAGATCTGATATGAAACAATTCCTCAGCCGTTGCTCTGATACTTGCTACCTTCTCGATCAAAAGGCGCGCTTCATCAGAGAAAGGATCATCCATGATGATGACTTCCTGCTGCAAGGTCCGCACGAGCGCTGCAGTTGACTGGTACAGGTCATGAGGTATCTGAACGAGAGTGCCACAATCCCGCTCAGAGAGGAGAATTCCCCTGAGCTCTTCAAGATGCGTGATGTATCCCTCCTGCAATCTCTGCCATCCCCCGGCAACAGAGGAAGAGTGCTACAGCTTCTGGTACTGCCTGAATTCCTGGTCTGATTGTCCAGATGTTTCCAAGGAGTGAAACTGTATAATCACACGGTGCTTCAATTTGAACGCTTCGGTCACCGAAAGGAACCGCATCGATGAGCGGATCGAAGTCGGGAAGTTCTTTTATGGTCAGCGGCGTGACTCTGAAACCGGATTTTGCGTGAAGGGAACCGGGGAGTCTTATGAGCCTTCTGGTATCCGTTGTAACTGGTTCATCAGCCTGAACTCCTGCATTCCGAATCATCGCATAGAACTGACTGTCTTTCTCAGTGGTCAGCGCATTCAGGATTTCGATGGTTGTGGGGTCATGATAGTTCACCGTTCGCGGATCGTCTATGATTTTTAAGAGGAGGTCTGGTGCCTGCTGTAAAAACCTGACTGCTCTGGTATCGCCAATTCCCCGGAGCGCACTAAGTGAACTTTTCGCCTCTTTTGGGGGCATTGATAACAGGGAATCCAGATAGGTAATCAGACTGGCACGATATCTCTGGTGCCACCCTGCTTTTGTGGTATACTCGCTCATCATCAATCCGGGGTTAATTCCGATACCGCAGATATAATCAATGACCTCTCTTCGCTCCTGTGAATCAAAACTTCGAAGAGCAATTTCCTGCACATGGATATGGTACCCCCTTCCCCCGGAAAAGACTAGTTTTACTGTCCGCATATCAAATCCTAGTTCTTCATCCAGCACGGTGATCAGTTTTTGTGCCTCTTCTTTGATACGCTCAAGCATCTCCTGGTATGATCCTCTGAGAATATGATCTGCATCCAGATCAAATATCAGATCAGCTCCAAGCCAGCCTTTATCTCCCATGGTACCGGCCTGTGGTGTCTGGTAGTATGCAGTTGAGTAGTAGGCATGGGCAGGGACCAGATTTTTTATGTATTCCTGCATCTCTTCAACAGATCCGAATCCGATATGGCGTCGCATCCTGATCTCTTCCGGGTAGTTTCCCTCAAAGAAAATGAACCCGAATTCCCGTTGTGATGAAGAGGAGGGTGGTGCTATCTGCACTCTGGTGTAGTACTCGGTGAATCGTTGTCTGATAAAGGTCAGGGTAGCTGGTTTCATACTACAGTGAGATCCCTTACCATATACGGTCCGGCTCTCTCATAACCCAGACGGCGATAATATGGGCGGACCCCTATCCCTGCCATGATTGCCATCTTATTATACCCTGCCTCTTTAGCTTGTTTCTCTGCTTCTGCAAGGAGTTCCCCGCCATATCTGCGGTGCTGATGATCACTACCGGCTCCGGTCTGTCCGATAGGGACGACCATCCCATACACATGCAGCTCGCGGATGAAGGCTGCTCCAGTGGTTTCAGGTCGCCATGTAGTACCAGGGAATCGGAGTCGTGCAAATCCGATTAGTGATTCTCCTGCAACGAAACTGATAAACCGTTCCTCTCCCCCGCAGCATTCGTATGGATATGTTTGTAGTGTTACTTCATCTTCTGATCGTCTGCGTCCGATCTCGCGACATCTGATGCATCTGCAAATCCCTCCTCTTTTATTCATTCTGGTTTTTGCAAGTTCGCGAAAGTTTGAATGACGGGATCCGGCAAGGATCCGATCTGCAGGGATATCTCTCTGGATGCGCTGAAGTCTGCAGTATATATCTATCTCTGATTTGACATCAGCGACAAGGTCAATCATCTCTTCTTCAGGATAAATTTCAAACTTTCCCTGTTTGTGCAGTTCCTCTATCTCAGCTCCCGGGGTAACCAGAGTTGGATAGATCTTTAGAAAATCGGGTTTAAACCGTGAATCTGAAAATAAATCCTGAAACATCTTTCTGTCAGTTTCGGGATCACTTCCTGGCAGATTTGGCATCATATGAAACCCGACTTTCAGACCTGCGTCACGCAGAAGTGTATTTGCTTTTACCGTATCTGCTACACTGCACCCACGTCTGTTTATCTCAAGAATCCGGTCTTCAAGGTGCTGAACTCCTAGTTCAACTTTGGTAACCCCTAATGAAAGCATGCGATCAATGTGTTCACGTTTGCACCAGTCCGGTCTGGTTTCAAAGGTTATTGCAACGCATCGCACCTTTGCAGTCTCATTCTGGACAAATATGGAGTCTCGTTCACCTGGATTCAACGGTGTTATGGGGCTGATTTGTGGAGTCTGATCTGATTCAGGTTTCATGTCTGCTTTATTATCAGAACCCTGCACCAGTGATCTGGTCTTTTTTACATACATACCGGGTCGGTACTCATTCATTGCCCTGACACAGCTGACAGTGAACCAGTCCTGATAATCTTCTTCACGGGCAGTGATCGTTCCCCCCATGACGATCAGTTCTGCCTTGTCAACATGATGACCAAGTTGTTCAAACTGGGCAAGACGGGCAGATGTCTGCTCATAGGGATCGAAATGATGCATTATTGCCCTTCGTGCTGCAGGTTCCCCTCCGGTGTAACTCTGGGGTGAATGATATGGATGATCCGGACCTCCGGGACATGGGAGACATTTACCGTGAGGGCAGGGTGCTGGCGATGTCATCACCGCAACCGGGGCTACTCCTGAAAGTGTCCGCGAGGGTTTAACGATGAGAACCGAACGCAGAATCTCCCGTTCCTCTGGTGTTGCGAAGCCTAAAATATCTGAATGTCTGGGAACAAAGGAGAGCCGGTATTTTTTACAGGTATTTCCAACGATCCTACGAAGGTTTCGCTCCTCCGGGGATGCTTGTAAAAGAAGGGAGATAATCTCCCGATAAGCGGTTTCGGTGTCCATTATATTAGTTTTCAACCGCTATTTCTGGAGTGATTATATCAGTAAAGACCATCTGGGGTGGTTTTTGTTGCTGCCTGATATGATCAACGATCTCCTGTCCAAGAATAAGGATCGCCTCTTTATGCGATTTCTTATTTTTATGTATGTGGACCGGAGATATGTGCAGAGTATCATACCGATCAGTGGGCACCTCCTCACTGGTGGTATTTTCATAATATTTCTTAACGTGAACAAAGAGCATGTGTAAATGAAGCAATTCTTCCTTCTGCACTCTATCACCTAAATAACATCAGGTATGTTCACCGGGTTCAAGATATAGGTTACGGAAAGGATTTATATCTGTGAACGTGTGAAAAAGCGCATAGGGCGATATACGTGCTATCCTTTGATTTTCTATGCGCTATTCGGGTCCGGATTAGTCATGATAAAAATTTAGGCTGATATTTGTGGAATCGCGAATAAAGGCCAGAATAGGGCTCTTTATGTAAAAGCACGGGGGAGTTCGCCAGGTAGTGGAATCACTCTGACTAGAACGGGTGAAGGACCCACCCGGCAATCAACGCAATGCGATTCGGGAATGTCGATGATGATATATTTCTGTCCTGATATTATCCCTACAGGATGACATTCTGCGTACCATTCACATGCTTCGTCACACTCTGGCAGTTTAAGTAATACGGTGGTATTTTTCTTTGCCTGCTGTGCAGGAATCCTGATATCAACAGGTGATTCGGCTACATCCACGGTAACGGCCCCCTGATAATGGACCGGGCAGTAATGAGTTGCTGCCCTTATGGCGACCACCTCATATCTTCTCCCTTTTTCAAGATTATGACAGACCCTGCTGATTGAACAGGATTCACACTCTTCACTTTTGCCGGTATATTCAAACTGAACACCGGGCTTTGCAAATACTGCACCAACAACTGTCACCCGGGTTTTCTTCTGCTCCATTGTTATTCCTCGTATAGCATCTGAACTAATTTTTCTGCTGACTCGCGGGTCAGGCCGGTATCAAGGATAGTAAATCGTTCCGGTCTGATATCTTTTGCGCTCAGTAGTGCTGTTACAATGACATCATCTGGGATTTTCATCTGTTCAGGAGTTGTGGGCGCTCCTATCTGAATCAGAGACTGGCGGATTGATTTCCAGTCACCTCCATGCAGATACATTGTCATAATCGATCCCATCCCGCATGCTTCACCATGGAGTGCTGCTCCTGGCATGAGCTTTTCAAGTGCATGTCCGAATTTGTGTTCTCCACCTGATGCAGGTCGTGATGATCCGGCAATACTCATAGCTACTCCGGATGAAACAAGGGCTTTGACCACGATCCAGGCGGCTTGTTCCTGCCCTGGTTTGATGAGATGGGAGTTTTTCACAAGAATCTCTGCGGTCATACGTGAGAGGGCAACAGCATATTCACTGATCTCCTCTCCACGCAGCCGGTGCGCGAGTTCCCAGTCAAGAATAGCAGTATAATTTGATATGACATCAGCGCACCCTGATGCAAGCAGCCGGTGTGGTGCCTGCGCTATAATTCCGGTATCTGCGATTACTGCGATAGGAGGATGCGCCTGAACAGAGACGCTCCCGTTCTCTGTCGGGAGTGATGCCCGCCCTGATACTATTCCGTCATGGGACGCTGCGGTTGGGATGCTGATAAAGGGAATATCAAGGTTGTATGAGACGATTTTGGCTGTGTCAATAATCCGCCCGCCTCCGACTCCGATGATAAATTCTGCACCGGTCTCTTTGCCAGTCTGCTCTGCTTCCTCTAAAATCCGGGTATCTAGTGTGGGCGCTGAGAAGTGAGTTACCTGATAATCCTGCTTTAAAACTGCACTTACCTGATTTCCGGCAACTTCCCGTGTTGATGCACCGGTAATGATGAGTGCAGATCTCCCGGTTTTAATATCGGCGAGGATATCTGGCAATTGTTCTATCGCGTTATGGCCAACGAGAACATCCCGTGGGAGCTGTGTCCATCGCGATTTAGAGAAATCCCTCATCTTCAGCACATTTATAGTGTCTGCACTCATGTAGCTCTCAGCACATGATTAGGGAATTCATATACAAATACTACATAGATCCGATCAGGTATGGTCAGCCCTATAACGTGGTTGATACTCTGACCTATGCGGTCATCCTTATTATCTGTGTATGGTTTATTTACCGGTGGCTGAACCGAAGCCAGATTACTATCGACCGGGAGTTTGCATACGCTGTCATCCCCTGGGTGGTTCTTGGGGGCCTGCTCAGAGTGGTTGAAGATACGCAGGTGCCCGGTCCTGACCTTGGTATGCTCCTGACAACACCGCTCATATTCTTTCTTATACTTGGTATCGCTGCACCCACACTCTGGGGGCTTTGGAAACTTGAAATTCTTGGGATAATTCCCCGGTTTAAGCAGGCATTCGGGTTAGTAGGCCTGGCTGCATCTGGTATCACCCTGCTTTTTCTTATCTGGTTTGGCTTGTCTGTATCCACGTTTGATCCCGGGGTAGCGATAATAATCCTTCTGATGGCTTCACTCGCAACCTGCCTTGTGTATGGTCTGATTCGGTATGTCTTTGGATGGACATATGTTTCTGACCGGCTGTATCAACTGCTTATTTTTGGGCATTTACTTGATGCAAGTGCAACAAGTTATGGAATTGATCTCCATTCGGTGCCATATGTTGAGCAGCATGTGGTTGGTTCGTTCCTGATAGAGATAACCGGGACTGCGTTTGTGATGTATCCGCTAAAACTTCTTGTCATTATACCGGGGATCTGGATTTTGGAACAGTATCGCCGGGGTAGTGAAGATGGTATCTGGTATCTGATTCTTCTTGCGATGATCATGGTCGGTATGGCTCCGGGTATTCGTGATATGCTCAGGATGGTGCTTCATGTCTGATTCAGGAAATTCTTTGAGGTCAGAGGGGTTCTTTTCATCGCTTTCTTCATTCCAGCGGGAATTTTTGCGATATTTTAGTATTTCTCTTATTATCTTTGTTGCCGGGTGTGTCGGTGGGTTTCTCACCGCCCGTGCAGATCCTGTGTTTGGAGAGACGCTGCTGACCCTGTTTCAGGATCTGGTAAGTAATGAGATTATGGCAGATGATCCTCCGTATCTTGCACTTCAGCTCTTTCTGAATAATTTACAGGCATGTGTCCTTCTATTTATTGGTGGAGCTGCCTTTGGGATAGTCACACTGTTTGTCCTTTCTTTTAATGGAATTGTTATAGGAGGGATAATGGAGGTTGTCGGAGGGAAAACTGGCGGCCTTGTTATGCTTGCTGCAATAATTCCTCATGGAATTTTTGAAATACCTGTAGTGTTAGTCTCTTCTGCCCTGGGTATGATGCTTGGGCGGGCAGTGGTGCTTGAATTTATCGGACAGGGGGATGCATCTCTTCAGGCTATGAAGCTTGGGACTATCTTTGTAAAATACATCATCCCCTTCATTGCATTTGCCGCGTGTGTAGAGGCATTTATCACACCTGCGGTCTTACAACTGATGACATAGGAGCAGTCTAATGGAAGAGCAAGAGGCAACTCTCCCGCCAAAAGCGGAATTCTCTGAATGGTACAATGATATCCTCTGGCGTGCAGAGATTATGGACGTACGCTACCCGGTCAAAGGGTTGTATGTCTGGTACCCGTTCGGTTTTGGTATCCGTAAACGTGTATACAGTGTATTGCGCGATCTGCTTGACCGGGATCATGAGGAGACACTGTTTCCCCTGCTCATTCCAGAAAATGAGTTCATGAAAGAGGCTGAGCACATCAAGGGATTTGAGGAAGAGGTATACTGGGTTACTCATGGAGGAACAACTCCGCTTGATGTGAAGCTCGCTCTCAGACCAACGAGTGAGACTGCAATATACCCGATGTATGCTCTCTGGGTCAGGTCACATGCAGATCTGCCTATTAAGGTATATCAGATTGTAAACACCTTCAGATATGAGACAAAGCATACAAGGCCGCTCATCCGCCTGCGGGAAATTACGTCCTTTAAAGAAGCACATACGGTTCATGCAACATGGGAAGACGCAGAAGCTACGGTAGAAGATGCAATCGCGCTTTATCGGGAGTTTTATTCCCGGATGTGTGTCCCGGTGCTGATATCAAAGCGTCCAAGCTGGGATAAGTTCCCTGGTGCTGATTATACGATAGCGGTAGATACCATCATGCCGGATGGCCGCACGTTGCAGATTGGTACGGTGCACCATCTGGGAGATCACTTCTCAAAGACGTTCTCTATCTGTTATGAGGATGTATCCGGCCAGCAGCAGTATTGTTATCAGACCTGCTACGGGATTTCCGAACGGTCAATTGCAGCGCTTATCAGTCTGCATGGTGACGATCGCGGTCTTGCGCTGCCACCTGAAGTAGCCCCGGTTCAGATTGTTATTGTGCCGGTAATTATGAAGAAGCGTGAAGATGAGGTTGTTGCAGCGGCGGCAGCACTGAAGCAGGAGCTTGAATCTGCAGGATACCGGGTTAAGGTTGACAGCCGGGATATGCGTCCTGGTGCAAAATATTACTACTGGGAACTTCGAGGTGTACCTCTTCGAATAGAGGTTGGTCCACGAGATCTGGATGCCGGGGTTGTTACTGCGGTGACTCGTTTTGGCCAGAAATCGCAGGTATCCAGAACTGAGCTGACTGCCGGAGTTCAGACAAAGATGGCAGAGATTAACCGGGAACTTTCCGATCGCGCTGAGCAGCATGTAAAAGATCATCTGTATGCGGTCAAAGACGTTGCAGGTCTTAAGGAAGCGGTGAAGGCTGGTGTGGCTGCAGTGCACTGGTGCGGTGATAAGGAATGTGCAGACCGGCTTGAAGAGGCTGCAGATGCCAGTGTTCTTGGAACTGAAGTCAGGTCAGATCTTGTTGACAAGGAGCCCGGGGCTTGTGTGATCTGTGGCAAACCAGGTTCAGTTATGACCCTTGTTGGCAGAAGTTATTAACTTTCTAAAAAGCCAAATATTTTTTACATTCCCCATATGGTAACCGGGCAGAGCACCGGTATATCTGGTGTTCCCTCATATATCTCCTCGGCTTCAAAGATTTTTTGTTCCCAGGGAGTGTCAATTGTTCGGTCAATGATGACCAGATGTGATTCATCGGCCCCAACGTGGTCGCGATACCTGCATATCTGAACTAATCCGTCTCTGATGGTAATATTTCGGGAATGGTGCATAATTTTTATTTCGATAATAATTCGTTGAACCTTTTGTTTATATGGCCACATAACAAGTAAATCTGTCCGTCCTCTGCCAAGTCCATATTCCCGTTCAATCCTCCCGCCTCCATTGATTATCCGCTGAAGAAATGCCTGGAGCAGAAGATGAGGTCCAGCTTCATGGTATTGGGCAATCTCAAGCCAGCTTCCTGAGTTTTCCCTATAAAATTGTTGAAATGAGGAGAGTAATTTTCTCATATCAATGCGCCCGTCATCTGCAATGAACCAGGAACTTTGAACGGAAATGCCGGCCTGAATGGTCCATGTGAGTTCACGGGGAATGACTTCCTGATATATGGGATTTGCAATATGAACTGATCCATTGGGTTCCCGGGTAATAAGTCCTAAATCGATGACATATTCAAGATCATCACGCTGAAATTTCTGTTCAAATATTGTACTGGTGAGCATGGGTTCAATAACCCGCCGAACTCGTTCTTCTTTTAATTTATCTGCAAGGTGATCAAGATGTGTCTCACGACGTGAAATAAGGCGTTCTTTGGCGATAGATACCATCTCTTCAGAGATAGGGGTGTTCCTGACTTTTCCATCTTCCATTCTGAAGCAGAGTTCATATGCAAGGGCATTAACCAACCATGGTTGTCCGGCTGAGAAATACCAGATTGCCCACAGTGCCTCTTTTAAAAATCTCTGACCTGTCTCTTTCGTATGTTGCAGACAGAGTTCAGTAATATCGGATTCGGTAAAGTTTCCAAGCCGCAGGGATTCTGCCTTGACATTAAAAGCACTTCCTCCGGTAATGACACTCTTTTCACGGTCTGAATGAATCCGATAATCCCTGATATCTCTGACCCCACAGAGGATGATTGACTGGGGAAAGAGTTCAGGGCGTTTATCATACGATTTTCTTATTTGTCGAAGAGTTGAGATAAGGGTATCACCAACAAGGGTGTCTATCTCATCAATAAGAAGGACTACTGGTTTTTCTGATGCTTGTGACAGGCGACTGAGAATGGTGCTTAAAGCACTATATTCACTATATTGTTCCCATAATCCCTCAATAAGATTATTCGGATCAGATAGTATCCGGTTATCTGCAACCCTGTCATAGATCTCGTCAACTATGGCGTGGATACCCCCGGCAACATTTTCTCTTGCTGCCTGGGCTGATTCAATATTTATATACAGGCAGGTATAGTCGCCGGAATCATTAAGATAATTCATCAGGGCTTTCAGGCATGATGTTTTACCGGTTTGTCGTGGTGCATGGAGGACAAAATATTTTTTCTGTGAGATTAGTGATACTATCTCATTGATATCTAATCGGATGAGTAAGGGGAGGCAATAATGGTCTGAAGGGTTTACCGGACCTGCGGTGTTAAAAAATTTCATTCGTATTTGTACGGGTCTGCGTATTCGATAATCTTTTCTCTCTGACTTCAGGTTTTTTATCGATCTGGTTATTATTAGTAAGTATCATACCTGTATCTTTCAGGATTATTCTATGGTTCATGATCTGTCAGATATGTGTCGTTGCGCTCTGACCATTGCCGGTTCTGATCCATCTGGAGGGGCAGGTATTCAGGTCGATCTGAAAACATTTGCTGCTACCGGCGTTTATGGGATGGCTGTTATTACTGCTCTGACTGCTCAGAATGCGGCTCGGGTGAGTGGCGCTCAAATACTTGATTCCACCTGTGTTTCAAAACAGGTGTCTGTGGTGCTTGAAGATATGGTTCCCGGTGCTGTTAAGACCGGAATGCTTGCTACTTCTTCTATTATTGAAACCGTTGTGCATGCTCTTCCTAAGGGTGTTCCTCTGGTTGTGGATCCCGTAATGATATCTACCTCCGGCCACCGGCTCCTTGATATGGCAGCGGTCAGAAGCGTGAGGGATATCCTGATTCCCCGAGCTACTCTTGTCACTCCGAATATTCCTGAAGCTGAGGTGTTGTGTGCGTTTGAGATTGTTGATGAGGAAGGGATGCAGGAGGCGGGGATGCAGATTCTCACCATGGGTGCTTTTGCAGTGGTGGTGAAAGGTGGTCATGGGTCAGGGGATGAGTCGATCGATCTCCTGATATCCCGACAGGGTGTTGTTTCACTCAGGTCAGTCCGGATGCCCTATTCGGTGCATGGGTCCGGGTGCTGTTTTTCTGCTGCGATAACCGGGTACCTTGCACTGGGCTTTCCGATGGAAGAGGCATGTCAGATGGGCAAGATTCTTGTAAGCAGGGCTATTGAGCAGGCTGTTTGCGGCATATCCGGGATGAGGATGGTGAATCCCGGAGGATTTTGAATGAGGTATATCAGCTGGTATCTTGATGAGTCTGGTACCTGATACAATTTGGGTATATGCCAGAATATGCCCGGCTTATCTCCTGCTTACATCCCCCAAATAAAAATTGGGAATTGCACGTGATGTTCCAAAGATCCCTCATATATCCTCGTCTCCTGAAAAATCTTCTCGTCCCATGTTTTTCCCTCTTCCCGGTCAAAGATAATCAGGTGAGCCTCGTCTGCACCGCACCGGTCTGCATACTTCCAGGTCTGTGCCATTCCGTCCAGTATGGTCTGCTCACGGCTTTTTCGAAGGATTTTTAATTCAATGACAACCCGCTGAAATGTTCCCTCTTTTACCTGCCAGAGGATAAACAGGTCCGTTCGTGTCCTTCCAAGTCCATATTCGCGGTCAATTTGGCCACCTCCATTGATAAT